>FSZX01000070.1_pt1 | contig 30525 bp, 23 predicted proteins | sample 1638961 | NCBI WGS metagenome assembly FSZX01 (sample SAMEA3914812, study PRJEB12502) | metagenome | biome: forest; material: soil | place: Canada | collected 2011-07-07 | depth 0.1 m
ATCGCGGCGGCCGCCTCCTCATATGGTAGCCCCGCATTGCGCAAAGCGGCCAAGGTAGGCCCGAAACTGCGGCTGCCTTTCGGCGAATACCAGCAGGCCTGCGCCAATGAGGTGGCTTCGGCCACGTTGTTGATCATGGGTGCGATGATACCGTCCGCCCCCGCATCGAGCATCTTGCCGATGAAACCCGCCTCGTTGCTGGGCACACGCACCAGCCGCCGCGGCTTGGCCGCCTGCAGCGTGTGCAGCGTATGAATGGCGCTGGCTTCATCGAACATGCCGTGCTGGCAATCGATCGTGACGCTATCCCAGCCAGGGCGCGCGAACAGCGCGTTGGCGAAGGGATCCGGTATCATCAGCCAGGCATTGATCTGCGCCATCGGGCGATTTTCGCTCCGCCGAGGCCCGTCGCCAAGCCTATTGCATCTGATGGCGCAGTTGCATCCCTGGCACGGGGCTTTTCGCTGTCAGAACGTAGTCGGCATCTAGGAAGCCGACATAAAGATTCGTCAAGTCCGGACCGCCCCAGGCGATATTGGTGGGACTACGGATCAATTGTCCGGACGGATCATGCGCCACCACCACGCGTTTGCCGGCCGGCGTAATCGCCACGATCATGTGGGACGCCGGCAACGTCACCCATAAATTGCCGTCCGCATCGAAGGCGATGCCGTCCGTATACCCCAGAAAGCGCGTAATGAAGCTGGGCAGTTTCAGATCAGGGTTGATCTTCATGCCCCCGACAATCCCCAAACGCGGACCGTAGCGTTCCGCGGCACCTAGCCTGCCGCCCGGCAACACCGGCAGGCGCAGCACGTCGCCATTGGACGTTTGCGTGACATAGAGATGGGCCTCATCGGCCGACAGCGCCATGCCGTTCGGGAAGCGCAATCCTTCGGCCACGACGTCCGTGCTGCCATCCGGCCGATGCACGAAAATGAAGCCGTCTTTCCGCCGATCCAGCGCATCGGGCCAGGTGGGCGCAAAGGTGGAATGGCTGCACCAGATATTGCCGCCGCTGTCGATCACCGGAAAATTACAGGAGGTCAGCGTGCGGCCATCGATTTCCGATACCAGCGCACGGCGTTCGCCGGTTGCGGGATCGAAGATTTCCAGTGGGCCCGGCGCGCCGTCGAAAATGCCGAAATTGGCGATCACGATGCGCCCGGCCGCGTCCATCGCTATGCCGTTGGGCGCGCCCGATTTTGTGCCGAGCTTGCGAAAGCCGCCATCGGGGCTGATTTCGGCTACCGCGCCATCATGGTGGGCCGCGAACACCCGGCCATCACGCAGGCCAAGCACGCCTTCGGGCCGCGCGATGCCAGGAGCGGTTTTGCGGAAATCCGTGAGGGCGATGCGTTGCAACGGCATGATTAATGATTCCCTGGGGGCGGCGGACCTGCCTCGGCGCGCGCGCGGAGGCGATCCAGCCACAACGCGTGGCCGTTAAACATGCGCTCCGGCAGGAACAGCGCCTGCGCGCGGGCGCCGAGGCCGTTCTGTCCTTCCTCGGTCAGTACGTGGCAGCCGCCTTCGCGGGGCTCGATCAGCCAAGCATGATAGATATCGATCAGCACACCCACCCCGTGCCAGGCGATACGGGAATACGGCTCGAATTCCTGTACGGTGCAGGCGACTTTCACGCCGAAGGTGCGCCAGGTGAACTCGGCGCCGGGCCCAAGATCGCGATCACCGCCGGCAATCCGCACCCCGGCGCTGTTGGGATACCAGGCCGGCCAGTCCACCGCCCTGATCAACCAGGCCCAGACGATTTCGGCCGGCGCTGCAACAGTGATCTCATTACTGACATGGGCAGCAACGCGTTCAGGGGCATAGCGGGCCGGCCAGACTATCGGCAAATTCAGCTCCCATCTCTCAGCTTGAGCATTATGGGAGACGGGGGGTCTGGGGGGAAGGGCACCTTCCCCCCAGCGCTTCTTGTGCGACGGTACCAGGAGAACCCACCATGACCCCCCGCCCCTTCCATCACGCTGTCCCCGATGCAGCCATAGCCGACCTCCGCCACCGCCTGGCCCGCACGCGCTTTCCCGACGAGGTGAACGACGCCAACTGGGGCTGGGGCACGCCTTTGCCCTACCTTCAGGAATTGCTCACCTACTGGGCCACCACGTTCGACTGGCGTGCCGCCGAAGCGCGCCTGTTTGCGCATCCGCATTTCCTGATCAATATCGAAGGCCTGGATCTGCATTTTCTACACGTGCGGTCGCCTCACCCCAACGCCACCCCGCTGATTATCACGCATGGCTGGCCCGGTTCGGTGTTTGAGTTCCTGGAGCTGATCCCACGCCTGACCGAACCCGAGAAATTCGGCGGCTGCCCCGCCGACGCCTTCCACGTGGTTGCCCCCTCACTGCCCGGCTACGGATTTTCCGCCGCGGCCACGGCACCCGGCATGAATCAGCGCGCGGTGGCCCATCGCCACACCAAGCTGATGGCGGCCTTGGGCTATGGCCGTTACGTGGCGCAAGGCGGTGATTGGGGGGCGTTCGTGTCCCACCACACCGCGGCCCTGGACCCCACGCATTGCATCGGCCTGCATTTGAATCTGCTGATGCCCATCCCGCCGCAAGGTGTCGCCGATCCCATGGCGCTGGTGCTGCCGCATGAACAACGATACCTGGCCAGCGCCCAGGCCTATCGCGATCAAGGCTCCGGCTATTTCCAGCAACAGCGCACCAAACCGCAAACACTGTCCTACGGGCTGGTCGATTCACCCGCCGGGTGGTGCGCCTGGGTGACCGAGAAATTCCACGCCTGGACGGATTGCCAAGGCGAAATTCGCAACGCCGTCAGTTGGGACGCAATGCTCGCCCATATTTCGCTGTACTGGTTCACAAACACGATCGCCTCGGCCAGCCGGTTCTACAAGGAATACAGCCAGGCCGAGCAGCGCGGCGAGGGGTCGCCGGGGCCGGTGACCGTGCCTACCGGTGTTGCGCAATACCCGTTCGATCTGGCGGGGTGCCCGCGTGCTTGGGCGGAGAAGCTGTTTCCTTTGGTGCACTGGTACGAGGCACCCCGCGGCGGACATTTCGCAGCCCTGGAACAACCGGCGCTGTTCGCGCGGGATTTGTGGGCGTTTAAGGCGGCTCTGGGGTTGGCCTAGGTGGGGGGGCGCGCCGAACGCTATAACAAAAGGTAAGAGGCTCCGCCGGCTGGGGCCTGAGGCCCCAGACCCCCATTTTTTAGAAACGATGCATTTTAATGGCGTACACTTCGTTATTGGCTGGCGGAGCATGATATAAAAATGTTCCGTATATAACAGAAATTTTTCTGGGCCGCTCTCAACCGCCCATTAACCCGTTGAAATACATGAATTCTAAAAAATGGGGGTCTGGGGCCTCAGGCCCCAGCCGGCGGAGCCCCTGACATTTTCTGGAACCAAATGGTGCATTCAATTTGTTACAACTTTAGGCCCACACCCCTTCTAGGCCGTTACGCAAAAGGAGCAAAACTTTTATCTGTTCCGAGGTTAGGTTTTTGGGGTGAGGGCAAACGTGGCCAGGGCGAACATGGCCAGTCCGATGGCCACACAGAACATGAGGGCCAGGTTCACCAACAGGACCGGGCGGACACGAATTATCGCGGCGGCGGCGCGGCGTGCCAGGCCCTGGCCCCGGCGCGGTTTTGTCGCCCAATCCGCATAGGATTGGCGGCCTTCGTCAAGACCTGGGGCGGCGGCGTCGAACATACAAAACTCTCCGTGGGGATGCGGCACGGCGAAACAATGGGCGTTCACGGATCGATCCGCATTGCGCTGGCGCTTAAGCGTTGTGAAAAGATGTGAATGGCTCGGTGCTCAATGCCTAATGATCTCGGCCGCCAGATGTTCCATATCCAGTTCAACTTCCACGGCGCCCAAATCCTTGGCAGCCTCCGACATCCCGTAGACCAGGCAGCTTGCCTCGCTTTCGCCCAGAGTTTTGGCGCCGGCACGCCGCATTTCAAGCAAGCCCGCGGCGCCATCGCGGCCCATGCCCGTCATGATGATGCCAAGCGCTTGCGGTGCCGCCACCGCGGCCACCGATGCGAACAGCACATCCACCGATAGCAAACCGCCCGACGCCTTCTCGCCATCGCCATCGGCCATACCGGCAAACATACGCTCCCCGGCCCTGCCAGCCGCAAATGATGGGCGCCATTGGCGATATAGCTATGACCACGTTGCACGTCGGTGCGTTCAACGCTCATCTCCAAGCGTGTGGGCGTGCCGCGCAAATTGGCCGCCGCCTACGCGGCGTGGTCGATGAATGACACGCACGTAGCGGTGGTGCAGCGTTAGATGCGCTCATCGATAAATCATTGGCCGCGATCCGGCTGGCATTCAACCGAACCCGAAGGCCGATTTTCCAGTGTTCGCGGCAACCGGGTGGTCCGATAATCTCGCGGTGACGCTAACCGCGTTGCCTGAATACTACAATTTATCGGTCGGACAGCGAGACGGCACTTGCTGAACATGGCTGCAGCCAAACGATGATTGACAACCAGGCGACTTCGAAGCGCGGCACGACCACCCGCGGCAGCGGACTTGTCGTTGCCTACACCCCGGGGCTGGCGCTGATTTCCGCCGCGTTGCTCCTGTACGCCAGGCTGCTCGAAGCCAGCCCCACGCTGGAGGCCTCACGGGCGCACCAGACGCGGTTATGAAAGACGCTTGCTTATTTTTTTAGGAAGAAGTGCTGCCGTGCCCGGTGCCCGGTTCAGCACGATGACGCATCATGGCGTCAAATATGGCCAACGCGAGGTCGCGTTCAACAAACGGTTTATACAACACAATATCAGTCGGCCGCCGCCCTGGGATACGTGACCCGCTCATGTAAATAAGCGGAATGTCCTGGTACTGCCGTATTTGGGCAACTGCCGCCACACCGCTGCCACGGCCAAGCCTGGTGTCGACCAGCATCAGGTCGGGTACGTATCGTGTGGCCGCGGCCACGGCACCCGATGCAGTGGCTCTCACGGCACAAACAGTATGGCCCATGCTCATCAGCGTTTCCATCAGCAGCATGCCAACGATAGGATCATCTTCAACGACAAGGATATTGAGCTGTGGACCGGCAGGTGGCGGGCTATTTGAGGCAACCCGCGGTATCATGAGCCCGTAGAGATTTTGATCTGAAAGCATTGTGGCGTTTGCATCCGGCCTATGGTGTTGCCACACTAAGTTAAGGGCGCTCGCGCGATCACAGCAGAATCGGAAACTACCTAAGCCCGCGCAAACGGGTGCGGCATCGATGGCCGAAGCGATGGCCGACAGGCAACCGGAAGGCGACTACGCCCAGGCGCCGCCATGGGTACCGGGAGCGCGGCGGCCGGGCACAACAAGCGGGCACAACAATATGAGCCTCGGGCGATGGAAAGGCGGTGACAAGCCGCCGCAATTCCGAAAGAATGCCGAAGGGGCGTAACCCCGAGCGGAAACTTACATGCTCAAGGAGCCTGCTCCGATAGCCGAAGTTTCCCGGGCAACTTCATGTGCGGCAGCGCTTTAGAGTGATGCCGTAATGAGGTGAGGAGGTGTAAATGGCTAGTCTCGTGCGGTCTGGGCTTCACCACGGCAAGAAAACACTGATTTTGGCCGCCGGAGGGGCCTTCGGCCCGCCCGAAACATTGCGCGCCTCCACCACCCATGCGTGGTGGCTGATCGATTTACGGGGCGTTTGCGCCGTCATTTTCGGCCTCTGCGCTTTGTTCCTGCCCATCCTGCCGCTGGCTTGGCTGATTTTCCTGTTCGGCATCTACCTCATGGCCGATGGCGTGCTGTGCCTGGTTGCCAGCGCGGCTGCGGCATGGCGCCATTACCGCTACGTCGTCACCACGCTGGCTGGGATTTCCGGTCTGCTGATCGGCGCCAGCGCGCTACTGATGGCCGCACCGGAACCGGTTATGGCGGTGTCGCTCACCCTGATATGGTCCAGCGTCACGGGCCTGATTTTCCTCGGTGCAGCCGCGCAATGCGCCAGCGGATGCGGCCGGGAAAGTGCCGCACTCGCCGGCATAGGCTGCCTGCTCTTCACCGCAGTGCTCTGGCAAGCCGCGCCCGCCGATGGCCAAGCCGTCATACGCTGGCTAGGCTGCTTCGCCCTGGCCCTGGGTGGTATGCGCCTCGTTTTGGCCTCCCGCCTCCGCGCCTGCGTCCTGGACATCCCCAAAGACAGCTAGAGCAAAACCCCACAAGCAAAAGTTTTTGCTTCTTTTTTCAAAAACAAGCGCTTTCTTCCTTAAGCTGCCACCGGCAAATCAATGCGCACCGCCAGCCCATGCGGATGCGCATTGGCGGCTCGCACCCGCCCGCCATGCAGTTCCACGGCGCGCCGTGTAATCGCCAACCCCAGCCCCGCGCCCCCAGTATTGCGGGCCCGCGCCTGATCCACCCGGAAAAACGGCTCGAAAAGTTGCGGCAACGCCGCTTCGGGTACGCCCGGCCCATGATCGCGCACCACCAGCCGCGCCCAGGCGCCATCGGAATCGATCAGCAATTCCACCTCGGTATGGTCCGGCGTGTAGAACAGCGCATTGCGCAGCACGTTATCCAGCGCCCGCCGCAGCAAAGCCGCATCACCCTTCACCACCACGTGGCCGGCCCGGCTGATGGTGCGGATGGCATGGGCGCGATCGTGGAATTCGAAGGCCAGATCGTCCACCACGCGCACCAGCATATCCGGCAAATCGATCAGCTCGCTCGCCGGCGGTTCCACACTGCCTTGCAGCGTCGCCAACACCAGCAATTCATGCACCAGGCGCGTTACGCATTCCAATTCCTGCTCCATGCGATCCAGCCGTGGCAGGAGGGCGGGCGCCGCCTCGCGGCGCACCAGCCCCAGCGTTAATGCCAGCCGTCCCAAGGGCGAGCGGACTTCATGGCTCACATCGCCGATAAAGCGCTGCTGGGCGGCGATCATGGCGGCCACACGGTCCGCCATGGCATTGAATTCCCGCTCCAGATCGGCCGCTTCGTCGTGCCGCCGCCATCCGCGCGGTTGTGCAGCGCGTGCCGTCAGATCGCCGGCGGCGAACGCCGTGGCGGCATTCCGCGTACGTAATATTGGCCCGGCCAGATAACGCGCCAGAAAAAAACTCACCGCGCCACAGCACAGTAATTCCAGCGACGGCACCAGGAACCACCAACTCGCCGGCACAATGCCCAGCACCAATGCCCGTGGTGGCGATATCGCGCCCAAACAGACGCCATCGGTATCCGGCACCGCCATCGTCACGCTGCCCGGGCGTGCATCCATGCAATGGGCCGATGGGGGCAGCAACTGCACCAATCCGCCACTGGCGCGCAACGCGCCATCCACCGCTTCCAGGCCGCCGCGGCTGTAAGAAAGCCCCGCCAGCCCCGCCATCGCCGGCATCACCATTGCCAATGTGCGGGCACTTTGCGGCCGCTTGTCGCCCATGGTCGATTCCAGCAGCAGCCCGCCACCGCGTGCCAGGGCCGGCACAAGCAGCATGCAAACAAAGATTTTGCCGAGGAATCCGCGCATGAACGGCCTGGGATTCAGTGTGTGGACGGCCAAGGTGCCGCGTAAAGATAGCCGATATTGCGCACGGTCTTGATGGACTCCTCGTGGCCCAGCTTGCGCCGCAGCTTGCTTACCAACGTATCCACATTGCGATCCAACCCGGCGCTGCCCACACGGCCGAGGGCGGCGCGCGCCAATTCATCACGGCTCACCGGTTGGCCCGCGTTGCGCAACAACCGTTCCAGCAACGCGAATTCCGCCGATGTCAGATCCAGCCTGCGCCCGGCCGCGAACGCCGCCCGCGCGCCCGGATCCAGCTCCATATCGCCAACGCGCAGTGGCGCGCCTGCCAATTCCACGGCCGGCGGATCGCGCCGCTCGGTACGCCGCAATATCGCCCGGATACGCGCCACCAATTCGCGCGGCTTGAACGGTTTTGGGACGTAATCATCCGCGCCCAGCTCCAAGCCCACCACGCGGTCGGTTTCACTATCCCGCGCCGTCAGCAGCAGCACCGGCAAATCGGACACCTTGCGGATATCGCGCAGCAAATCAAATCCGGACCGATTGGGCAGCATTAGATCCAGCACCACCAGATCCAGCTCTTCCAGCGCCACGCCAGCCACCGCCGCTCCATCATGCAGCAGCGAAACCGCAAAGCCCTCCGGCACCAGATACTCTTCCAGCATATGCGCCAGCGGCACGTCGTCCTCCACCACCAAGATTTTACGCACACTCAATCTCCATGGTTTGCAGGTGGCCGTGTCGGGAGTTTTATGGAGTTGTGCGGAGTGCAGGAAGAAAGCGCTTCTTTTTGGAAAAAGAAGCAAAAACTTTTGTCTATTGGCGTGCGCGTTGAACCAACGACCAACCTCTTAAAGATAAAAGTTTTTTGGTTCTTTTTTTCAAAAAAGAACTGCTTGCCTACCTTTCTCCACACAACTCGACACTCAAACACCCCCCCCAGGGGCACACTGCCCGCCTTGCAGCATATCCAAGGCAAACAGTGTATGCGGTTGATGTTCTCCCTGGGCGCGCGGCCCGGTTCATGACGCCTGGCCATCAGCCGGCCGACGAAGCCGCCCCGCCTTTGCACGCCGACGCCCCACCGGCGCTGCCGCGCCCCACCACCATACCGCCCGCGCCGCCGGCACCCCCGCCACGGCAGCGGCGCGGCCTGCTCTGGTGGTTGATCCTGCTCGCCGTCCTGATCGCCGCGGGGCTGGTCGCCTGGCGCGTGTTTGGCCCCGCCGGCCATGCCCCCAAGGGCCATGCCGAAGCGGCGCAGCCGGTGGGCGTCGCCAAGATCGGCGTGGCCGACATGCGCGTGATCAAGACCGGCCTCGGCACCGTCACGCCCATGGCCACGATCACCGTGCAAACTCAGATTAGCGGCCAGCTGATGTCGGTAGGCTTCAAGGAAGGCCAGATTGTGCACCAGGGCGACCTGCTGGCGCTGATCGATCCCCGCCCCTATGACGTAGCGCTGCAGCAGGCCGAAGGCGCGCTGGCGCATGATACCGGCCTGCTGGCCCAGGCCCGCTCGGACCTGGCGCGCTATATCATACTGGCCAAGCGCAACAGCATCGCCACCCAAACCGTCACCGACCAGCAATTCCTGGTGCAGCAATACGAAGGCACCGTGCAGGAAGATCAGGCGACGGTCGCCAGTTCCAAGCTGAACCTGGTCTATTGCCATATCACCGCGCCGGTCACCGGCCGCGTCGGACTGCGCCTCGTCGATCCCGGCAATTACGTGCAAACCGCCAGCGCCACCGGCCTGGTGGTGATCACCCAGTTGCAGCCGATTTCGGTGATCTTTGTGTTGCCCGAAGACGATATCCCCGCCGTGGCGGCGGAAATGAATGCCGGCCACACCCTTACCGTGGAGGCATATGACCGCACCAATGCGAGCCTGATTGCGAACGGCACGCTCCTGACCATCGATAACACGGTGGATACCACCACGGGCACGGTAAAGCTGCGCGCGATCTTCCCCAACACCGACAACGCGCTGTTCCCCAATCAGTTCGTCAACGCCCGGTTGCTGCTGAAAACCCTGAACCAGGTGGTGCAGGCGCCTACCGCCGCCGTGCAGAACGGCGCCCCGGGCAATTTCGTCTATCTGGTGAAGCCGAACGGCACGGTGGCCGTGCAGGTGGTCAAAACCGGCATTACCGATGGCGACGAAGTGCAGATCCTCTCCGGGCTGAAACCGGGCGACACCGTGGTGGTGGATGGCGCGGACCGGCTGAAGGACGGCGCCCCAGTCAAGGTAACGACCGATGCCGGCAACACTGCTGGCGCGCCCAATAACGGCCCCGGCGCCCCGCCGGGCGAGCAGCCGGACAATGCCACGCCCGTGCCTGGCCAAAATACCCAAGGCCAGAATACCCAAGGCCAAAGCACGCCGGGCCAAAGCACGCCGGGCCAGCACAAGCACCACCACGAGCCCGCCGGCCAGCCGTCACCATAATGGGCCCGTCCAGCCTCTTCATCACCCGCCCGGTCGGCACCACGCTTCTGATGGTGGCGTTGCTGCTGGTCGGCATCGTCGGCTACCAGTTCCTGCCGGTCTCCGCCTTGCCGGAGGTGGATTACCCCACCATCCAGGTCTCCACCTTCTATCCGGGTGCCAGCCCGGAGGTCATGACCACGGCCGTCACGGCCCCCCTGGAACGCCAGTTCGGCGAAATGCCGGGCCTCGGCCAAATGAGCTCCAACAGCTCCGGCGGCAGCTCGGTCATTACGCTACAATTCACGCTGGACCTGTCGCTGGACGTAGCCGAGCAGGAGGTGCAGGCCGCCATCAACGCCGCCACCAGCCTGCTGCCATCCGATCTGCCGGCGCCGCCCGTCTACGCCAAGATCAACCCTGCCGACACGCCCGTCGTCACGCTCTCCATCACCTCCAAAACACTGAAGCTGACGCAGGTGGAGGATCTGGCCGATGTACGCATCGCGCAGAAACTCTCCCAGCTCAACGGCGTCGGCCTGGTCAGCCTCACCGGTGGCATGCGCCCCGCCGTGCGCGTGCAAATCAATCCCCGCGCACTGGCCGCTTACGGCATCGCGATCGACGATATCCGCACTGATATCAGCAACAACAACACCGACACGCCAAAGGGCAATTTCGACGGCCCGCGGCAGAACACCACCATCAACAACAACGACCAACTGCAAAGCGCGCAGGAATATCGCGACCTGGTGCTCGGCTATAAAAACGGCAACGCCATCAAACTGTCCGATGTCGCCACCATCGTAAACGGCTCGGAAAATGCCGAGCTGGCCGCTTGGGCCAACAAAACACCCGCCATCATCGTCAATATCCAGCGCCAGCCCGGATCGAACGTGCTGGCCGTCGTCAATTCCGTAAAAGCGTTGCTGCCGAAATTGGAACAAACCCTGCCGGCAGCGCTGGAAGTCAACGTTCTGTCCGACCAGACCACCACCATCCGCGCGTCCGTCTCCGATGTGGAATTCGAGCTGCTGCTCTCAATCGCCCTGGTCGTGCTGGTAATTTTCGTCTTCCTGCGCAGCCTGCCCGCCACCATCATTCCCAGCCTGTCCGTGCCGCTATCGCTCACCGGCACGCTGGCCGGCATGTATCTGTTCGGCTTTTCCATCGATAACCTATCGCTCATGTCGCTTACCATCGCCACCGGCTTCGTGGTGGACGACGCCATCGTCATGATCGAGAACATCGCCCGCTACATCGAGCAGGGCATGGCGCCGCTGGAAGCCGCCTTGAAAGGCTCCGGCGAAATCGGCTTCACGATCATATCGCTGACCGTATCGCTCATCGCCGTGCTGATCCCGCTGCTGTTCATGGGCGACGTCGTCGGCCGGCTCTTCTTCGAATTTGCCGTCACCTTGGCCACCACCATCGTGCTCTCCGCCGTGGTGTCCCTCACCATGGTGCCGATGCTGTGCGCGCTGATGCTGAAACACCGCCCCGAAAGCGCCCGCAACCGCTGGGATCTGATGGCTGAGCGCGGCTTCAACCGCATCATCGCCACGTATGACCGCGGGCTCATGTGGGTGCTGAACCATCAAGGCCTTACCTTGATCGTTGCTGTGCTAACCCTGGCGGTAACGGTGTTCCAGTTCGCGGAAATTCCCAAAGGCTTCTTCCCCACGCAGGACACCGGCGAAATCCAGGGCATCTCCTATGCCGCGCAAAATATCTCGTTTAGGGAAATGGGCCGCAAGCAGCAGGCACTGGCCGCGGGCATCCTGAAGGATGAAGACGTGGTCTCGCTCTCCTCCTATATCGGCGTGGACGGCACGAATAGCACGCTGAATACCGGCCGCTTCCTGATTTCGCTGAAATCGAAGGATCAGCGCAGCCAGAGCGCCAGCCAGATCATCCGCCGCATCAGCCAGGAAGTATCCGGCGTCACCGGCATTTCACTGGCCATGCAGCCGGTGCAGGATTTGACGATCGACAGCACGGTCGGCCGCGCCCAGTACTTGTTCTTCCTGGAAAACACCGACCAGACGCAGTTCGCCACCTGGGTGCCCCGCCTGGTCGCTCGCATGAAGCAGATGGCCGAATTCGACAGCGTACAAAGCGACATGACCCAGCAGGGCCGCGAGCTGCAAATCACCATAGACCGCGCTACCGCCGCCCGCTTTGGCATCACCGCATCCACGATCGACAATGCGCTCTACGACGCGTTCGGCCAGCGCATCGCCTCTACGCTCTACACGCAATCCAACCAGTACCGCGTCATCATGAATGCCGACCTCAGCGACATCAACAGCCTGAGCGACGCGCTATCGGGCATTTACCTGCCCTCCTCCACCGCCAGTGCGGGCCAGGTGCCGCTCTCCGCCATCGTGCATTTGTCTGAACAGAACGGCCCGCTGCAAATCGAACATCTTGGCCAATTCCCGACGATTTCGATTTCCTTCAACTTGGCCTCGGGTGCATCGCTCGGCCAGGCGGTTACCGATATCGAGCGTGCCGAAAAAGACATCGGCCTGCCCGAAACATTCTTCACCTCCTATCAGGGCGCGCTGACGGCGTTCCAGAAGTCGCTGTCCAACGAAGTTATGCTGATCGCCGCCGCGGTGGTGGCCGTCTACATCGTGCTCGGCGTGCTCTACGAAAGCTTCATCCACCCGATCACCATTCTGTCCACCCTGCCCTCGGCCGGCGTCGGCGCCCTGCTGGCGCTGCGCATTGCCGGCTCCGATCTGGATATCATAGGCATTATCGGTATCATTCTGCTGATCGGCATCGTGAAGAAGAACGCCATCATGATGATCGACTTCGCGCTGGAGCGCGAACGGGTGGAGGGCAAAACCCCGCTGGAAGCCATCCACGAGGCCTGTTTGTTGCGCTTCCGGCCAATCCTGATGACCACGATGGCGGCCATGCTGGGCGCGTTGCCGCTCATGCTGGGCAGCGGCACCGGCAGCGAATTGCGGCGCCCGCTGGGTGTCGCCATCGTAGGCGGCCTGGCGATGAGCCAGTTGCTGACGTTGTTTACCACACCGGTGATTTATCTGGCGTTCGATCGGCTGGGAACGCGGATGAGCCGCTGGTTTGCGCCGCGGCAGCGGCCGGCGCCGGCGGAATGAAAAACGATCAAAAGACCAGGGGCTTTGCCCCTGGACCCCACTGGAGGCAGGGCCTCCAGACCTCCAACTATGGGAGATACAATAACGGGAGGTCTGGGGGCCCTGCCTCCGTCGTGCGAAGCACGCTGACGCGTGACGGGGGCCAGGGGCAGAGCCCCTTGCCTAGCCTATGAACCTATCCGCCCCCTTCATTGCCCGCCCCGTCGGCACGATCCTGCTCACGGTCGCAATCGCGCTCGCCGGCTTCCTAGGCTACGCCAAACTCCCCGTAGCCCCGCTCCCGCAAGTGGATTTCCCCACCATCAGCGTCTCCGGCCAGCTCCCCGGCGCCAGCCCGGACGTGGTCGCCACCTCGCTCGCCGCCCCGCTGGAACGCCATCTCGGGCAAATTGCCGACGTCACCGAAATGACATCGCAAAGCCAAACCGGCCAGGCCCGCGTCACGCTGCAATTCGGCCTTAACCGCGACATCAACGGTGCTGCGCGCGACGTGCAGGCCGCCATCAACGCCGCCCAGGCCGACCTGCCCACCAACCTGCTCTCCCAACCCACCTACCGCAAAGTAAACCCCGCCGACGCGCCCATCCTAATCCTCTCCCTCACCTCCATCACCCTTACCCGCGGCCAGATCTACGATGCCGCCAGCACCGTCATGCAACAGGAGCTTTCCCAACTCTCCGGCGTGGGCGAGGTCATTATCAGCGGCGCCGCCCTGCCCGCGGTGCGCGTGGAGCTGAACCCGCAATCGCTATTCCATTACGGCATCGGCCTGGAAGACATCCGCTCCGCCCTCTCCAGCACCAACGCCAACAGCCCCAAAGGCGATATCGATCTCGGCCCGGAACGCTGGCAAGTCTACACCAACGACCAATCCAACCGCGCCGAGGATTACAAACCCCTCGTCGTCGCTTACCGCAACGGCGATGCCGTCCGCCTGGACCACGTCGCCGACGTACAGAATTCCGTGCAGGATCTCCGCAACCTCGGCCTCGCCGACGGCAAACCCGCGGTATTGGTGATCCTCTTCCGCCAGCCCGGCGCCAACATCATCAGCACCATCGATGCCGTGCACGCCGCCATTCCGCGCCTGAAAGCCTCGCTGACCAGCGATATCGACATCACCTTCGCCATCGACCGTTCCAGCACCATCCGCTCCGCCCTGAACGACACGCAGCGCACGCTGATCATCGCCGTGCTGCTGGTGGTGGCCGTGGTGTACGCCTTCCTGCGCAATGGCCGCGCCACCATCATTCCCGCCATCGCCGTGCCGGTCTCCATCATCGGCACATTCGGCGTGATGTACCTGTTCGGCTATTCGCTGGATAACCTCTCGCTTATGGCGCTCACCATCGCCACCGGCTTCGTGGTGGACGACGCCATCGTTGTGCTCGAAAATATTTCCCGCCATCTCGAAGACGGTATGCCGAACGTGGAGGCGGCCCTGCGCGGCGCCGGCGAGGTGGGCTTCACCGTCGTCTCCATCACGCTCTCGCTCATCGCCGTCTTCCTGCCCATTTTGCTGATGAGCGGCATTGTCGGCCGGCTGTTCCGCGAATTCGCGGTCACCCTGTCGCTCGCCATCGTGATTTCGATGTTCATTTCGCTGACCACCACGCCCATGCTCTGCGCGCTGCTCCTGCGCCCGCACACGGGCAAGCCGTTCGCAGCCCGCCCCTCTCTATTTCAGCGCATCCAGAACGGCTACGCGCGATCGCTTGCAGTCATTTTAAACCACAGCCTGCTCGTGCTGCTGGTGCTGTTCGCCACTATCGCTCTGAATGTCTGGCTATTCATGCTGATCCCCAAAGGCTTCTTCCCGCAACAGGATACCGGCCGCCTGACCGGCAGCCTGCAGGCGGACCAGAGCATATCGTTCCAGCTGATGAGCAAGAAGCTCACGCAAATGATGTCCATCGTGCAGCACGATCCCGCCGTGGAACACGTGGTCGGCTATACCGGCTCCGGCAGCGGCGGCGCCTCGGCGCAAACCAACACAGGCCAGGTCTACATTTCCCTGAAATCGGAAGCCAAACGCGACTCCATGGACGTCGTCATGGCGCGGCTGCGGCGCGCGCTCGGTCATGTCGCCGGCGGCCGGCTCTTCCTGCAACCGGTGCAGGATATCCGCGTCGGCGGCCGTTCCAGCAACGCACAATACCAGTACACGATTCTCGGTGACAGCACCGCGGAGGTCTATGCCTGGGCGCCCAAATTGCTGGCCCAGATGGACAAGGATCCCACCTTCGTCGATGTCAATTCCGATCAGCAGCAGAAAGGCCTGGAAACCAATATCGTCGTAGACCGTGCCACCGCCTCGCGCCTCGGCCTTACGATGTATCAAATCGACAACACGCTCTACGACGCGTTCGGCCAGCGCTCCGTTTCAACAATCTACAACGCCCTCAACCAGTATCACGTGGTCATGGAAGTGGCCCCCCAATACTGGCAGCGCCCGTCGATACTCAATCAGATCTGGGTCAGCACCTCGGGCGGCTCGCCTTCGGGCTCCGCCACCACGCAGCTCAGCGGTGGCTCCGTCGCCGCCCCCACCGCCCTCACCGCACCGGCCCATATCACGCCGGCGGTATCCACCAGCCTATCCTCGACGCAAAACTCCGCCAGCAACAGCAGCGCCGCGCTCACCGCCAATCCCACCGTGCTGGTGAGCAATCCTACCGTCATCACCAGCAATATCACCGTGCTGGGCGCGGGCGCGATCGGCACCGCTGCCACCACCGCCTCATCATCTTCCAGCAACGCCGCGAATAACGCCGTGCGCACCGCCGCCCAGGCGGCCATCGCCAGCACCGGCCATAACAGCTCCTCCACCGGCGCCGCGGTTGCAACGTCTTCCGAAACGATGGTGCCGCTCTCCGCCTTTTCCCATTTCGGCCCCGATCACACGCCGCTGGCTGTCAACCACCAAAGCCAATTCGTCGCCACTACTATTTCCTTCAACCTTCCCGCCAATAAATCCCTCAGCGACGCCGAAGCCGCCATCAAGCGCGATGAAGCCGCCATTCACCTGCCATCCGATCTCGTCGGCGGTTTCGCCGGCACCGCACTCGTCTATCAGCAATCCCTCTCCACCGAAAAATTGCTGATCGCCGCTGCACTCGCCGCCATCTACCTGGTTCTGGGCATACTCTACGAAAGCTTCGTGCATCCCATCACCATCCTCTCCACCCTGCCCTCGGCCGGCATCGGCGCCATCCTCGCTCTGATGCTTTTCGGCATTCAATTCACCATCATCGCACTGATCGGCGTCATCCTGCTGATCGGCATCGTCAAAAAGAACGCCATATTGATGATCGATTTCGCCCTCGAAGCCGAGCGTAACGAAGGCATGGACAGCCGCGAGGCGATTTTCCACGCCGCCGTCATGCGCTTCCGCCCCATTATGATGACCACCAGCGCCGCCCTGCTCGGCGCCCTGCCGCTCTGCTTCAGCTTCGGCGAGGGCAGCGAGTTGCGCCAGCCGCTGGGCATTTCCATTGTCGGCGGCCTGCTCGTCAGCCAGGTGCTCACGCTCTACACCACGCCGGTCGTCTATCTCTATCTGGACCGCCTGCGCCTCGGCACCGCGCGCCTATTCCGCGGCCGGCACGCAAAGCCGGAGGCGGCATAATGAACACCCCGCGCGCTATCCCCGCTCTCGCCGCCTGCCTTCTCGCCAGCGGCTGCATGGTCGGCCCCGATTACCACCGCCCGGCCGCACTCGGATCATTACACTACAAGGAACTCGCCGGCTGGCAGCCCGCGCAACCGGCCGACATGGCCGCCAAGGGCGACTGGTGGGTCATCTATAAAGACCCGTTCCTGAACCAGCTAGAATCCCGCGTGGAAATTTCTAATCAGAACGTCAAGGTCTATGCCGCGCAATATGCCGAAGCACAGGAAACCGTGCAGGCGGCGCGCGCCCAATTATTTCCCACCTTGGGCGCCACCGCCGGCGTCACCCGCAGCAGCGTTGGCCGCGGCAGCAGCAGCTTCTCCACAGGCACCACCTCCGGTCTCTCCAACTCCGGTATCTCCGCCTCTGGCAAAAGCGCTACCGCTACGCAATATACGCTGGAAGGCACGGCAAGCTGGGATGTCGATGTCTGGGGCCGCATCCGCCGCCAGGTGCAAAGCGATGTCGCCGCCGCCCAGGTCAGCGCGGCGGACCTGAAAAACGCCGCCCTCTCCGCCCAGGGATCGCTTGCCACCGATTACGTGGAGTTGGAATATCAGGACAGCCTGCAGGATTTGTTGGAATCCACCGTCACGGCCTATCAGGAAGCGTTGCGCATTACGCACAACCAGGTACAGGCCGGCACCGCATCCCCCTCCGATGAAGCCGAAGCCGTCACGCAACTCGCCTCCGCCCAGGCCCTGCTGGTCAATGTCGGCGTCGCGCGCGGCCAATACGAACACGCCATCGCCGTGCTGGCCGGCTTGGCCCCCGCCCAACTCACCATCCCCCACACGCCGCTGCCTCAATCCGTGCCCGTAACACCGCCCGGTGTGCCCTCCGCCCTGCTGCAGCGCCGGCCGGATATCGCCGCCGCCGAACGCATGATGGACGAGGAAAATGCACTGGTCGGCGTACAAATCGCCGCCTTCTACCCGGACATCACGCTATCAGCCGATTTCGGCTGGGAAGGCGGCCCCATCGGCATGCTGATTTCCGCCGCCAACCGCGTCTGGTCGCTGGGCGCCAACGCCACCGAAACAATCTTCGAAGGCGGCGCCCGCTCAGCCGCCGTCAACATGGCGCGTGACGCCTACGACGCCAGCATCGCCACCTACCGCCAAACCGTGCTCAGCGCCATCCAGCAGGTTGAAGATGAGCTCGTGGCACTCAAGGTTCTGCAAAGCCAGTCAATCGCCGAAGATACCGCCGTGCGCGCCGCCCAGCGCTCGGTGCAAATCGCCCTCGATGAATACCAGGCCGGCACCCAGGCCTACACCACGGTCGTTACCGAACAAACGGCATTGCTCAGCAACCAGGAAACCGCCCTCTCAGTCCAGGAACAACGGCTCGCCGCCAGCGTCGCCCTTGTCCAAGCTTTGGGCGGCGGCTGGACTACCGCGAGCCTCCCCACGCCTGGGCAGCTGCAAAGCAAACTTCCGTTCTTATAGTCAATAATTTTTCGCTCCCAAAAGAGTTGGGGGGACAGTGCCTGTCCCCCCAAACCCCCCGTCACTTATACGAGGCCTCCATTAAGGCCTCGCTCCAAACATGCGACGGGGGGTCTGGGGGGAGCGGCTCGCTCCCCTCAGCCTTTCCAGCAGCACGCTAGACTTTTTGTCCTGTTCGCTGTCCCATAGAACAAGTCGTGGGATAACGTTCCGTGGCAACAGACGAGCCCGCAAAGCCCATCCGCCCGCTTCCTGAAGCCTTCGCGGGCGCCGGGCTTGGGCTGCTCGCCGGCCTGTTGCTGGGGTTGTCCGTCAGCCAGGTCGTCGGCGGCTTCGTCGCAGCGCTATCGGCGCTGCTGGCCGGCTTTCTGGGCCTCACCGCCGCGCCCGGCACCGACCGTGCCTGGCGCATCGGCGCCTTCGGCCTCGCCTGCGCCGCCGGCGTGCTGATCGGCCTCGCCATCCGCTCTGGCGCCTTGCTGGCCCCCTCCGTGGACGAGGACGTTCGCGAGTGGCAACGCGCCGGCTATCCCACCGAGCAGGCCCTCGCTTACGTCGCCTTCGCGCGCCTGGGCGTCAAACCCCAGGGCGCCACCGTCACCGCCGCGCCCGCCCCGGCGCCGGCTCCAACGTTCTGTTCGCCGACAAGGCCGGCGTCTGCGCCCGGCTGGAACGCCTTCCGCCAGGCGCGCAACTGCGCATCCTGGCCGAAACGGGCGAGGCCTATGCGGCGCTGGCCACCGCCGTGCAGGCCGCCACAAACACCAACACGGCCCTGGCCGCCGGCCTGAAATCGCTATGCGGCTAGCAGCCCTCCTCCTCTGCGCCGCCGCCCTGGCCACCCCAATCCTGGCCACCCCGGCCCACGCGGACGACACCACCACGGAGCCCAGCGCCGCCGTGCTCGGCCGCGTTGCCCCCTCCGTGCTCCGCGTCGTGGCCCAGGGCTGCACCGGCGAGGAACCTGCCCGCGCCGGCTCCGGCTTCGCCTGGCCCACCCCCAACCAGGTGGTCACCGACCTGCACGTGGTGATCGGCTGCAAAACCATCAGCGTCGGCTACCAGGAAATCGACGACCGCCCCGCCCACATCGCCCGCGTGCTGCGCGCCGCCGACCTGGTGCTGCTCGCCGTCGATCATCCCCCCGCCGTGCCCGCTCTGCCTGTCGCCGCCACCCCACCCCAGGTGGGCGCCACGGTAGACGTGTTCGGCTTCGCCCTCGGCCAGCCCACGCGCGATACGCACCCGCTGCGCCTCACCTTTGCCAACCAGGAAGCACCCAAACTCGCCGACGTGCTGCCCGATGCCGAGCGCGCCGATATCCGCAATGTTGGCTTTCCCGCACTCGAAACCGAAGTGCTGCGGCTGGACGGCAATCTGCTGCCCGGCCATTCCGGCGCGCCGCTGATCAACGCCGAAGGCCAGGTGGTCGGCATCGGCTCCGGCGGGCTGGAGCGTGGCGCGGTCGGCGTCGGCTGGGCCATCCGCGCGCAATATTTGCCGCAATTGCAGCAATCCGCGGAAACCGCACCCGCCGGCACCGATATCGCCGCCACCGCCTTCGCCACCTCCGCCCCCAGCACCAGCCCCGCCGACAGCGTGCGCTGCGGCGCCATGACCCTCACCCTGCGCCGCACGCTGCGGCTGAAACAAATAGCCGCCACCGCGGACGACCCCCAGGCGCTCACACGCCTCTCGCAGGATCTGGTGCAAGTACAGCTCGAGGACATCGCCGATAACCGGTTTTCAATCTGGACCGAACCCGCCTCCGGCGCGGGCGTCATCGTGCCATACGGCCTGGCGCTCGAACCCGGCCCGGATGGCTGCATCATCCGCCCGCCCGTCGGCACCATCCGCTATCTCGTACGCGTCACACCACTCCCGGCGAACAAATCCGATCCCGGCTGGGGCAAAGCCGTGCGCAGCGAGGAAGAAAAATCATTCGCATTGATCGAGCACGCCGCCGGCGGGGCCCTCAAGGGTGATCGCGGCGGCCCCTATCAGTCCCGCGAATGGCGCCTGGGTACATTGGTACGGCAACGCATCTTCACCGGCGCGGACAGCCAGGGCCGGAAAATCCAGATATATCGCAGTGATATGGCCGGCCGCGGCGCTTATATCCTGGCCGCTGTCATCAATAGCAACGCGGAGCCGCCGCCCGATCTCAGGCCCCGCGCACGAATGGCCTGGGCGCGCGGGGTCTTCGCCATCAACCTCAGCGGATTTCCGCCGGCGTCCGCGGCGGAGGCAACACCACCCTCGCCTTGAACCTGCGGCAGAAGGGAAGCGCTTCTTTTTGGAAAAAGAAGCAAAAACTTTTATCTATCAGTACGTGTACAGAACGAGCCGCCGTTCCAACAGATAAACGTTTTTTGGTTCTTTTTTTCAAAAAAGAACTACTTGCTTAAATGCCCCGGCCGCTATGCACGACTCGAGTTCCGGCGGCGCCCCCCGCCGCCCGGCAAAATGCTCTGAATACCAACGTAGGAGTAATCCTCATACCGGCCCCGGCCGCCGCCGGCAGCCTTCAACCTGAAACTTGGCCACCAACCCAGGGCCGGCACCGTGCCCGTATCGCTGGCAGTTCAAAGTAAACCGTAGAATGATGCAAATTAGGTAATGACAGCGCTGTCCGATTCGGCTATGTGCCGCCCGCGCCCAGGTTTTTGGTTTCTCCCATAACGGAGACTGTTCTTGTCGCCGACCGCGTCCTTCCACCGCGCCGTGCATGGCGCCAGACCGCCCATGCCGGCGTTTCCGGGCGGGCGCACGGGCGTTGTCACCGGCTTCGGTTTTTGTGGCAACATTTCGCCTGCTCCATGGCGCGCGGCCAAAATCACCTCGGCCAGCGTTGCGTTTGTAGCAAGTTGCAGCCCATCCGATGCGTTTCAGGGCCGCGGCATCTTGCGGGCGGCCGGCGGCGCGGTGGAAAGCCGGGGTACCAACGTAAAATTAGGCAAACCCTGCCCACCGTCTTCATTGCAATCAGGCCGCACGCTGCCGCTGAGCAGCGCGCGCGCCGCAAGCTCCGCCATTTCCACGATCGGCTGCCGCAAGGTTGTCAATTGTGGGCGGCTGAAACGGGACCCGCTGCTGTCATCAAATCCGGCCACGGAAACATCACCAGGCGTTTGCAGCCCCAGATCGGCCGCCGCAGCGATGCAGCCCAGCGCCATGTCATCATTGCTGGCGAAAATAGCACTTGGCCGGGATGCTCGTTTCAAGATGGCCTGGCCGCCATCATAGCCTGATTGATACGTGAAATCGCCAGCATGGATCCATTTGGCCTCCAACCCTTCGGCCGCCATAGCCGCCAGGAATCCATCGCGTCTGGCGCGGCTGGATGCGTACCTGCGATCGCCTTCGATGAAGCCGATGCGCCGGTGGCCAAGACTAATCAAATACTGTGTCATCGCACGGGCAGCCGCCCTGTCGTTCAGGCGCAGGCTCATTCCACCGCCGTCGCGCCGGCCGGGCCCAAGCCTTACGTACGGTGTACCGGCGCGCCGCAGCCGGTCAAGAACGACGTCATCATCGGCGCTGGGCGGCGTCAGGATCACGCCGTCAGGCTTCAACGCCGCCAAAAGCGTATCCAGTTCCCGGCGCACCATGGCCTTGCCATGATCGATCAGTTCAATCAGAAGATGATATCCGGCCTCGCGGCATGGCAAGGTCGCACCGAATTGCACGCGCGCCAGATAATCCGATCCCCGCTCACTGCGCCAATGGTCAATCGTCAGCTTGGCGTCAACAATCACCGCGATGATAAATGATTTCGATCCCGCAAGGCTCCGCGCCGAAAGACTGGGATGATAATCCAGCGCCGCCGCCGCCGCCTGCACGCGCTCCCGGGTTTCAATCCGAACATTCGGTTCCGCGTTCATCACCCGTGACACGGTCTTGATGGAAACGCCCGCCTGGGCCGCCACATCATAGATCGTGGCCAATACCGAACCTCCTGCCCTGTTGCAAAGTGACACCCCCGGCGGCCCACGCCCATCCAAGCGCGCCCCGTCCAAGCGCCCAATATACCTTACGGCCAAGCCAGACGGGCGGATATGGTGCAGCCCCGCCTATCGCCGCAGTATCGGCCGGGTGTGTGTTGCCCCGCACGCGTTCAATGGCGGAGAATAGCTTGTGAATGGTCCCGTTTCCGGTATCGGTAGGCCGGATTTCGACAGACCGGGCGGTCCGCCGTCGCCGGGCGCAGCGGGCCAGGTACTCGTCAGCCCTGGCTTCATGGCGCGCTATACCATGGCCCAAATCGGTGCGTTCATCAGCTTCGTGCCGTTGCTGCAAATTCTTCTGCCCCTCCGCGTCGCATCCGTGGACCACGCACATGCCGCCACGTTACTCAGTATCGTTGCGCTCAGTGGCGCCATCGCTGCAAGCCTTTCCAACATTCTCTTTGGCGCGCTGAGCGACCGCACACGCTCCGCACGCGGCCGCCGGCGACCCTGGCTGTTCGCTGGTCTGGCCGCAACATTGTCCAGTTATGCACTTATTTGGAGTGCAAACACACCATGGCGCCTGCTCGCGGGCGTCATCGTCTTCCAGTTCGCTTTCAACGCCCTGTTTTCGCCGCTCGCCGCGATAATGGCCGACGACGTGCCCAACCAGCAGAAGGGGTTCCTCTCCGCCCTCCTGGGCCTGGGCTATCCGCTGGGCAGCCTCGCCGGCGCCATTGCCGTGGGCGCGCTCGTGATGTCAGACGCCGCCCGCTATATGGTCTTGAGCACATTGGTGACGCTCTGTGTCCTCCCGTTTGCCTGGCAACTCCGCGGCGTAGTCCTGCCAGCCTTCATACCTCCGCGTTCATCGGCCGGGCATTTACACTTGCAAAGCATGCGCGCCCCCGATTTCGCACGCGCCTGGATCGGCCGTCTGCTGGTGATTACCGCGGTCAGCACCATTCAAGGCTACATGCTACTTTTCCTGCAAAGCCGAGCCACCGCCCTAGGGGCGTTCCCTGCACGCCCGGAGGCGGCTTTCGCGCAACTCGCCGCCATAGTCACAGCCAGTAATATCATCTGCGGCCTCCTCGGGGGATGGGTGTCGGATCGTACCGGCCGCCGTACCCCGCTGGTCGTCGCCGGCGGCACCTGCATCGCGGCCGGCATTGCCTGCCTCTCCGTGGCGCCAAGCTGGCATACGTTACAAGCGGCCACAGTTATCTACGGATGCGGCGCGGGCGCATTCTCTGCGGTCGATCTCGCACTGATGTTGCAATTGTTGCCCTCCTGGCAACATGCCGGCCGGGATCTTGGCATCGTCAACCTGTCCAATACACTGCCGCAAATCATCGCCCCGCTCGTGGCCTTACAGGTGCTGCACGGCGCGGCACCCGACTATCCTCTATTCTTCCTGCTGGCAGCGGCAGCGGCGCTGCTTGGCGCACTTTGCGTCTGCGGCATCAAGACGGCACGCTAGGCTACCTGGGCGCGCATAAATTGCGGTCGCCACGCCGGCATCCGGCAAATTCTAACACCTACAACGCTATTCATATAGACAGCGCTGTCATGCAGACATAGGTTTCGCTTCCACCCGATTCAGGGTCGAAATTTATACAAGAGGTCATTATGCACAACACGCTCAAGCGTGCGCTGCTTGCCGCGACTATTTGTTCCACGGTTCTTGTCGCCGCCGCTGCCGGGGCCGCCGCCACGCCGCTCAGCCGCGCCGAGCCGATGCGCTCCGTCGCGTTTGATGTGCTGCTGCCATTGCACGATGCGGCAGGGCTCGATGCGCTGCTCGCCAAGCAGCAGGATCCCGCCTCGCCATCGTATCATCGCTGGCTGACCCCGGCGCAATTCGGCAGCCTTTTTGGCCCCGACGCCGCAACCATCGGCCGTGTCGCCGCCAACCTGCGCGCCCGCGGCTTCACCGTCACCACCCAAACCCGCAGCCTGCACGTCACCGGTGCCGCGAGCCAGGTGGAAGCCTTGTTCGCCACTCATCTGATGGTCGCAACAACGGATGAGGGTCTGACTCACGTCGTCACCGACGGCGCGCTGCATATGCCTGCCGATCTGGCCGCCGCGGGCGCCCAGGTATTCAGCTTCTCGCCGCATGTCGCCCACACGATGTCGCGCCAGGTCTCGGCCCTACAGCCGACCATTGCCGACAACCGCACCAGCGCGGTCGGCCCCTATTGGTTCGATGACCTCAAGCAGGCCTACAGCTACCCCTCGGTCCAGGCGACCGTCACCGTCAAAGGTCAAACTCTCCCGTTCAACGGCACCGGCGTCACCATCGGCGTGCTGATGTCCAGCGACGTCAACGACAGCGACATCAAGGCGATGTTCGACAACGAGAAATGGTCCACCGTCACCGGCACGCCAGATCCCGTTCTATATCAGCATATCGCCATTAACGGTGGCGGCGGCTTGAAAGGCCCGGCATTGCCCGAGGCCTCGCTCGATACCCAGCAAGCCCTCGGCGGCGCCCCCGGCGCGCATGTCGTGCTCTACAACATTCCAGATCTCAGCGACGGCAACATCTTCGCTGGCTACATCAATATCGTCGAATCCAACCTGGTGGACGCGGTTAGCTCTTCCTTCGGCGGCTGCGAGCTCGCCTACTTCCCGTCCTACAATGCTGGTCAGGACTACCGCGGCGTCCTGAAGGCGCAACACGAAATATTCCAGCAAGGCAACTCGCAGGGCATTACCTTCCTCGCCAGTTCAGGCGATGGCGCCGGCCTCTCCTGCCCAACACTGCCCTACCTCGCGGGCGGAAAGGGGCATTTCATCCCGTCCGTGTCCGAGCCTGCGAGCGATCCGAACGTCACGGCCGTGGGTGGCACCAATTTGGTAACGGCATTCACCTCGGGCTCGCTCGATAGCACCTACGCCAGCGAGAATGCCTGGTCAGATCCCGAAGTAGCGTACGATCCCTATGGCACTGGCGGCTCCGCCAAGGGTGGCGTTTGGGGCGCCGGCGGTGGTTACAGCGCGATGTGGCAGCAGCCCATCTTCCAGAAAGGCTTGACCACAGGCTCCACGAAGCGCCGCGCCGTTCCCGATATCGGTATGCAAGTGGGCGGCTGCCCGTCGATCGCGATCGTCGCCAGCGCACCGCCCTATTGCGACGGCGGCAACAATCCACTGAACGGCGCCGGCAACACGCAACGCAGCGCCGTCTGGGTCGCCATCAACGTCGGCAAGCCCAAGGGCGGATTTGGCGCCTATATCGGCACCAGCGTCGCGTCGCCGGAACTCCTCAGCGCGGTAGCTCTGCTGGAGGAAAACAACGGTAGCCGCTACGGCAACCTGAATTACCAAATCTATGGGCTGGCCACGGCCCAGGCCAACGGCGCCCCTGCCTTCTACCACACGGGCATCGCTGGCTATAACGGCGTGAAGAACTCGCTGATCGCGCCGTCCTACAGCCTATCAACCGGCGTTGGCACGCCAATCGTGAACAGCTGGTTGCTCCAACCGTCGCTCCCCGTCGCGGGTGTGCCGCAAACGACAAGCAACCCTTAATCGTTGCTGAACAAGAAACCCGGGAGCAATCCCGGGTTTCGCTCCAAGCACCCGTAGCGGCTAGCGGGCGATGATGGCAATTGGCAGACCTTCATTATCGGCCGCATACAAGCCTGGCAGCCCAAGCAGGAAACCTTGAGCTTTCGCAATACCAAAATCCCGCACCAGCTTAAGCTGGCCCTCGGTCTCGATCCCTTCGGCGGTCAAGGAAATGCCGAGTTCGGACGCCATCGCCGACACCAGGCGCAGGATCGCTTCGGCCTTCGGGTCCGTTTCGATATTTCGCACGAACTCGGCATCTATCTTCAGCCCATTGAAGTGAAAATTTCTGAGTGTCGTTAGCGACGAAAAACCTGTACCGAAATCATCGAGTACAATACGCACACCCAATTCGCTCAGTGACCGTACCTGCCGGCTGGTCAGCGCATCGGCCTTGAGCCAGGTGCTTTCCGTAATTTCTATTTCCAGCCGTGTCGGGTCCAGCCTGGTTTCCGCCAGCACGTCGGTGACAATCGTGACGAGCAAGGGGTCTTTCAGCTGCAAGGGTGATATATTCACGGATACGGAAATGGTGGGATCCCAGAGTGAAGCCGCCCGGCAAGCCTGCAGGAGTATTTCCCGGCCGAGTGTCCTGATGAGTCCGCATTCTTCGGCAAGCGGGATGAATACCGAGGGCGGTATGGAACCGCGCTGGGGATGCGTCCAACGGCACAGCGCTTCCAGCGATACGATCTCCATGGTCACCAGGTGTACAATCGGCTGGTAGTCGATTTTAAATTCATCTGTTCCGATAGCGGTTCTAAGCTCGGTCACCAGCGCTACTCTGTCCTGGAACGCCGCACCGAAGGAATCCTCGAACACCCGGCAGGTTCCGCGGCCCGAATCCTTGGCCCGGTATAGGGCCAGGTCGGCATTCCGCATGATTTCCACGACCGTCTTTCCATTCCGCGGAAACGTCGCTATGCCGATGCTCGCGCCAACGCTGAGCCAGGCGTCGTCGACCCGGATGCGCTCAGAGAGCGCCTCGATCAGCCGATCGGCTTTCGCTGCAGCCTCTCGCGATCCGGTATGCGGCATGATCACCGCGAATTCGTCACCGCCCAGCCGTACCACCGTATCGCCCGGCCGCATGTTCCGGCTGATGCGGTTGGCGGTCTCCTGCAGCACCGTATCGCCGGAGCTATGACCGTGGTCGTCGTTGACTTCCTTGAAGCGATCAAGATCAAGCATCAGGAGGGCGAAAGGTCCCGTCGGCGCACCAGGCGGCCTTACGCAGGCGGATTCCAGGCGGTCGATGAACATGCGCCGGTTGCCGATGCCGGTCAGCGCATCATGGGTGGCCAAATATCGTGTCGCCTCCGCCGCCCGCCTCGTATCGGTGATGTCGGAGCCTACCCCCCGATAGCCGGCAAACGATTTATCCGATTTTTCAACCGGGTGCCCGGTCAACGACAGCCATCTATCTTCGTCGCCAATGCGAATCTTGACGGGAACGTCACGGAATGGCCGCCTGCTATTCATCGCCTTTATGATTGCGCTCGACTCACGCTCATGCGACGTTCCGATCTTGAGCTTCAAGACGTCGCATAACGACCGGCCCTCGATCTCCCTGGCGGGTGCACGGAGTACCTGGGCGAAGCGGCTGGTTACGCGGCGCAGCCGCGTTGTTGTGTCGGTCTCCCAAAGCCAATCCGCCGCATTTTCCTCATAGTCGCGCAATAGAAGACCAACCGTTTCGTTCTGCCGCCGCAGCTTTAGCCGCGCGACGGAGAGCTGCATGATGGTGCGATTGATGACGACGATACCGACGAGAACCAGAAGCTCATAGCCGAACACCGTCGCGGAAAGATGGCGGTCACTGCCGTGCAATCCGACCGCTATGGCCAATTCGCCCCCGATCGCCACGGGCAGCCAGAAGGCTATTGCGATCGCGAATGGTGAACTCAGAACCGGTGTGGACACCAATCCCAGAGCAATCGCGATCACGAAATTGGATTGCTGGCCGATCGCCACCTCCGCCAGCCGGTAGACCATCATCCCCCAAAGCGAGCCCTGCACGACCAGCAACACGATCGACGCTCGCACGAACCAGCGCCGCCTGGCGAAGAAATAAACCAGCAAGATCCATGCGCCGTAGACGCCAAGGATCAGGGCAGCAATTGTCATCCCGAAAAGACCGGCTTGCCGGCCGAAATCGGCGGTAACGAGAATGATCGCATTGCTGCCGCATATAGACAAAGCGTAAGCGGTAATGCGCAGTGCTTTGGCTTGCTGTTCGGCGATTTCCTGAAAACCTGCGGGAACGGACAGCCCAAAGCCATCCTTGGCGCTCCCGGCTAGTGCTTTAACTGCGTTTTGGCCTACAGCGCGCAAACGCTCTACCGACCGCAGCACCCCCTGTACAATTTTGTTGTACAGAGCGATGCCACGGTGACGGAGCCCCGCGGTGAAGCCGGTTCGCCTCATGTGCCGGTGCCGAGTTTCCGGCCGGCAAAGCGAATAGGGAGCAGCATCCCGGTCCGCCTTTTGTAGTTTTCGTAGTCCATCGAGATGGGTGAGGTGGCAAACTTGGCTTCCTCAAGCCGTATGGCGCGCCAGTAGACGGCAGTCATGGCGATGGGCATCAGCCAGAACGACCACGCCGCCGCGCCTACCGCGGTGGCGATCCAGAACAGGATGTAGGATGTGTAAAAGGGGTGGCGGACCCAAGCGTATGGCCCGGTCGCGTGAATGAACGCCGGCTGGTCCTTGCTGAATGCCAGGGTTAATCGTTGTTGTCGCGTCGTGCTGATCGCCCACCAAAACAGGCCCATGGAAGCCGCCAGCAGACCCAAAACGACCATGTCGCTAACGATTCCCACAGTGCTACCGGGCGCTTGCCGTTGCCAGCGGTCAAATAGAAACCACAGCAGCCCCCCTAAGCTTAGCAGGCTGGTGAGTTTCATCGCAGGTTCTGGTTTATTTTTGGTCAAAAAGTGACCGTATATGCCCCATACCCCTGATCCATAGGACGCGATCACGGCTCCAACCGTGACCGTATCTAACGCCGACTGAAGAAGGATTGTCATTAACTCTTACCCTTAAACCCGCCGCACGACATGCGGTTTCACTGTTTTTCCGCTTTCCAGCCCGTCCAGAAGGCCCTGCTGCCCCGCGTCGGGGTCCATGAGCTGAAATCCTTCCCGCATTGCATCGTAGCTGGACCTGCCAATCTGCAGGAGCATCATCGGACAGGTCAGGCCAGGATAGATCTTGGCTTCGCCCGCCTGGCTGAATTTCAGGCGTTTGTAGAAAGGTAAGTGGTGGCGGCGCACACAGGTTACGATAACTCGAAAATCGGAGACGAGCGCCAAGTGTCCGGCCAAACGATAGAGGAGAAATACCAGGCCCTGGTCATCCGATGCCTCGGGTGCCCGGACCATCCGGTTTACCTCCACGCCGTCAAAGCCTGCGCGTTCTGGGCCTGATGCCGACAACAATGCTTCTACTTCATCGGGATACGCCTCTCTGCAAGGAGACATGGTGCCAGGGCCCCGGCGCAGCAGGCATGTCCGTATCGACCCGACGGCCTTGCCTTCCGAGTAAACGACCACGGTTTTGGTGGTCGTATAATCGTCGAATTTGTCGGTCAATAGCCCGCTCTCGTTGGCCGTAATATGGCCCTGCGAATGATAACTGCGGTACCGCAAGTCGTACGCATCTTTTTTGGTCAAAGGATCCAAAGCAAGACGTGCTTCGTAACCCTTTTCTGTTATGTTCCGACCCATGTGACGCGCCGGAATGCGAGAAGTGTCTAAAATTACATTTTGATCGTGCATTTTTTTGGTGTCCCGTCTATGTTTCGCAACCGGTCGCGGATAGGCGCCCGGTTGGGCGGATCCAAATGGATCCACACGTACCAATTTGGCCCGGGTTGCCGATCTGTGCTAACGTTATCAGTCGAAACCCGGCATGATGGCCGATCCGGAGAACAGGTTTTCGCCAGGAGTACGCGGGGTGTCTGAGTTTAAGTCCGTTGCAACGATTGCCGACTTCCGGACCCTCGATGAATCCGAGGTGCTTCTGGGCTATTTGGAAGGGTTCGACGGCAGCCCCCGTCCAGGCTCTGACTGTTCCCGGTCATTCTGCCATGGCTGGCGAAACGGCATGGCTGATGCCGGCCACGCGGAGCCCGATAGCGCCCAGATGGCGCTTTCCGACGCTTTTTATGAAATGGCGCATTGCGCCGTTCATTAAAGCATTACCCGCCTGGCTAGAGTCGTTCCAAATGGGCAACGCGGCTGTGGGCTGATAGAAATGCCCGGTCAAACGACGAGCTAGAGTGGCCTGATTGGTTTCGCCGTATTTTCTACTGAGATTGCAGCCACTCGAGGCCGCAGGCTGGTGCACGATTTCGCGTTGACGATGGCATCGGGCGCCCTGCGCAGGGTGTTGTGGTGCAGCATGACGGGATCATGCACCCGCCAAACGGCGCCGCTTCCTGATCTGGCGGCGCGAAGCGCTTTGGTGGCGGCCTGCATCAGGTCACCCTATCGGCGCCATCGCGGGGGCCTCGGCAATGCCGATGCTGATGGTGATGGTGATACGCAGGCCGATGTCGGTATGAAACAACGGTCCGTTAAAGGCACGCAGCAATTGCAGGGCCAGGGCCTGCACGGCGCTGGCATCGGGCAGGCGCAGGCCAGAACACCAAATCTGCCGCCGAAAAGATGCGGCGCGGGATCGGCCGCCGGCGCGGCGCAGGCCGTCGCCAACCTGCAACAGCAGCGAATCACCGTAACCGTGCTGATCGTTGATGCGGACAAAATCGTCTGCGTCAATCAGCAGGGTGGCGC
>FSZX01000055.1_pt1 | contig 22874 bp, 24 predicted proteins | sample 1638961 | NCBI WGS metagenome assembly FSZX01 (sample SAMEA3914812, study PRJEB12502) | metagenome | biome: forest; material: soil | place: Canada | collected 2011-07-07 | depth 0.1 m
CAGCAACCTGGTGTTCTTCATGACGCCCGCGGATCTGGCCGAGAAAACCCCGCCCCCCGGCCAAACCATCCGGCTCGGCGGCATGGTGGAGGCCGGCTCAGTGCATCGCACGACGGTGGATGGCTCGCCGGAAGCGGATTTCCGTGTCACCGACGGCAAGAGCGCCGTGAACGTATCCTACAGTGGGATCTTGCCCGATCTGTTCCGCGAGGGGCAGGGCGTGGTGGCGCTGGGCAGCCTGCAGCCGGATCATTCGTTCCGCGCCCAGGAGGTGCTGGCCAAACATGATGAGACTTATATGCCGAAGGATGTAGCCGACGCGCTGAAGAAGCGCGGGTATTGGAAGCCTAAGGCGGCGGGGTCGTGATGAAGAATAAGAACTGGGTGGGGCGTGCCGCCCCCCCCAGACCCCCCGTCGATTATGGCGTGCGCGGCGGTAATTCAGGCCTCGTATTTTCGCCGGGGGGTCTGGGGGGGACGGCTTCGTCCCACCCAGCTCTTTCCTTGAGGGACTTGTTGTTATGATCCCCGAACTCGGCAACTTCGCCCTAGCGCTAGCGACCTGCCTGGCATTCGCCCAAGCATTGGTAGGGCTTTGGGGCGCGCATCGGCGTGACATTCGGCTGATGGCGGCGACGCCGGGCCTGGCGGTGGGTCAGTTCCTGGCCTTGGCGTGTTCCGCCGGCGCTTTGGTATGGGCCGCGGTGCATGACGATTTCTCGGTGGCCAATATTGCCGAGAACAGCAGCACGCTGAAGCCGCTGCTCTACAAAATCACTGGCACCTGGGGGAACCACGAGGGTTCGATCCTGCTCTGGGGGCTGATCCTGGCGCTGTGCGGCACGGCGGTTTCCATCGCCGGCAAGAACCTGCCCAGCGGCTTGCGGGCGCGTGTTCTGGGCGTGTTGGGCGGCACTTCCTGCGGCTTTCTGCTGTTCGCGCTGACTACGTCGAACCCGTTCCTGCGCATGTGGCCACCGGCCGACGAGGGCGCGGGCATGAACCCGCTGCTGCAGGACCCCGGCTTGGCGTTTCATCCGCCGATTTTATACACGGGCTATGTCGGCTTCGCGGTGCCGTTCGCCTTTGCCGTCGCGGCCTTGCTGGAAGGCCGCATTGATGCCGCCTGGGGGCGCTGGGTGCGGCCTTGGGCGCTGACATCGTGGGCGTTTCTCACCTGCGGCATCGCGCTGGGCTCATGGTGGGCTTATTACGAGCTCGGCTGGGGCGGCTACTGGTTCTGGGATCCGGTGGAGAATGCGTCGTTGATGCCGTGGCTGACGGGCACGGCGTTGGTGCACTCGGCGATCGTGGTGGAGAAGCGCGAGAGTCTGAAGATCTGGACCGTGCTGCTGGCCATTGGCACGTTCTCGCTGTCGCTGTCGGGCACGTTCCTGGTGCGCTCGGGCATTTTGAACTCGGTGCATTCCTTCGCCAATGATCCGGCGCGCGGCATCTTTATCCTGGCGTTGCTGGGGCTGGTGATTGGCGGCTCGCTGCTGCTGTTCGCGCTGCGGGCGCCGCGGTTGGCATCCGGTGGCGTGTTCGCGCCGATTTCGCGCGAGGGCGCGTTGGTGCTGAACAACATCCTGCTGTGCTCGATCTGCGCCGTGGTGGTGGTGGGCACGATGTATCCGCCCTTCGCGGATTTGCTGCTGGGGCAGAAAATCAGCGTCGGCGCGCCGTTCTTCAACGCCACCGTGCTGCCGCTGGCCATACCGCTGTTCGCGGCCATGGCGGTGGGGCCGCTGCTGCCCTGGAAGCGCGCCAAGCTTTGGCCGGTGGTGGAGCATGCCTGGTGGGCCGGGTTCGCCGCCTTGCTGGTGACGGGTTTCTGCTCGATCGGCATGAAAATGCTGCCCGCTTTGGCATTCGGCGCCGCCACCTGGATTATCCTGGGCAGCTTCGCCGAGGTGGTGGAGCGCACGCTGCTGTTCCGCGCCCCGGTTGCCAGCAGCTTCCGCCGCGCGCGCGGTTTGCCGGTGGCCGTGCTGGGCGCGGCCATCGCGCATGCCGGCATGGGGGTGACGATCGCCGGGCTGGCGGGCTCGGCGCTTTCGACGCAGAAAATCGTCTCCGCCAAGGTCGGCGACCATTTCTCCAGTGGCGGCTATGACTGGCGGCTGATGGACCTGGAGGACGCGAAAGGGCCGAATTACACGCAGCGTGTGGCGACCATTTACGTGACGAAGGACGGCGCGCCGGTGGTGATCATGCATCCCTCCCGCCGCAGCTTCACGCTGCAACATCAGACCACCAGCGACGTAGCGATTTCCACCAACCTGTTCCGCGATCTGTACGCGGTGCTGGGCGAGGAGCGCGATGGTCAGGCGGTGCTGCGGCTGCACGTGAACATCCTGGCCCCCTGGATCTGGCTGGGTGCCGCTGTGATGGCCGCTGGCGGTGGCCTGTCGCTAATGGATCGCCGCCTGCGGGTAGGCGCGCCTTCTCGGACGCGGCCGATGGCCGTTCCCGCATGAAACAAGTTCTAATAATCGACGGGGGGTCTGGGGGGAGCGGCTCGCTCCCCCCAGCCTTAGGAATACCGCAATGAGCCTAGTTCGCCGCCAGGTTTTGATGTTGGCCCCTTTCGCCGTAGCCGGCGCGGGTGGCATTGCGTTCTGGAAGATGCTGGACCGCATGAAGCAGGGGAAGTTCGACCCCCATGCGCTGGATAATCCGCTCGTAGGCAAGCCCGTGCCTGATTTCGCGCTGCCGGGCATGGGCCCCGCGAAGGGCTTTTCGGCCGCCGATTTGCGTCAGGCCGCGGCGGTTAAGCCTGTGCTGGTGAATTTCTTCTGGTCCCCCTGCATTCCGTGCATGGAAGAATCGGACACGCTCGCCAGCCTGGCCGCGGAAGGGCTGCCGATCTGGGGCATGTCCTACAAGGACACGGCACCCGCGGTGGCCAAATTCCTGGACAATTACGGCAATCCCTATGCCCGCATCGCCAACGACGCGAATGGCCGCGTCTCCATCGACTGGGGCGTCTACGGCCTGCCGGAAAGCTTCCTCATCGACCGCGCCGGCATCATCCGCTGGCACTACGCCGGGTCGGTGGGCGACGGCACGGTGCGTGACGATCTGCACGCGGCCTTGCGGGCGATGGTATGAGGTTGCGGCGCATTGGCTTGATGGTGGCTCTTCTGGGTCTGTCGCTGGCGGGCCCGGCGCTGGCGATTTCCGACCCCAAGGAAATGCTGCCCGATCCCCGGCTGGAAGCGCGCGCCGAGGCGGTAGGTAGCCAGTTGCGCTGCCTGGTGTGCCAAAACGAGTCGATCGAGGAGAGCAACGCGGATCTGGCGCATGATCTGCGGGCCATCGTGCGCCAGCGCATTGTGGCCGGTGACACCAACCAGCAGGTGATCGACTGGATGGTGGCGCGTTACGGCGTGTTTGTGCGCCTGAAACCGCCTTTGACGCTCAGTACCGCTCTGCTATGGGCGACCCCAGTGCTGGGCTTGCTGATCGGCGGCGTGGCGGCCTGGCTGGGCCGCCGGCGCATGGCGGCGCCCCCTGCGCCGTTGAATGCGGCCGAGCAAGCCAGGCTGCGGGAGCTGACGGGCGCACCATGATTTGGGTTTTTATCGTTGTTTTGGCGGTGCTCGCGCTGGCGCCGCTGGGGTTTTATGCCTGGGGCGGCGGCCGGTTACGCAGCCGGCAATATGCCGCCATCGCCTTGCATCGCGCGCAACTGGCCGAGCTGGACCGCGACCTGGCCGAAGGGCGGTTACTGAGCGAGGAGCATGCGGCGGCGCAGCTGGAGGTGCAGCGGCGGCTGCTGGCGGATGCGGCGCTGACCGAAAGCGTCGGCCGGCCGGCCGGCAATGGCGCGCTGATACTGACGGCGGCCCTGGTGCCCGCGGCGGCCCTGCTGCTGTATTTGCGCATCGGCCACCCGGAATTTCCGCCGCGCGATGCTGCCATGGATGCGCATCCGGCGATGACGCCGGCCGAGGCCGAACGGGCGGCGAAGGATGATGCGCTGATCGGGCAGTTGCGGGCGAAGCTGGCGGTGATGGATCCGCATAACGAAAACACGCTTGCCGGCTACACCATCCTGGGCAATGCCGAGCTCAAGCGCGGGCATTTGCCCGAGGCCGCCGCCGCCTGGAAGCAGTTCCTGGCGCAGAGGTTTGACCCTACTTTGGCGATGGAAACCGGCGAAGTGCTGAGCGAGGCGGCGGGGCAAATTACGCCGGAGGCAATGGCCTTGTTGAAGCGCGCGCTGGCCGAAGCGCCGCCCGATGCGCCGTGGCGAACGATGGTGAAGAAGCAGATCGCCCAGGCCGGTGGCTGATGGCTGAAACCGCGGACAAGCCGGAGAGCACGCCCGGCGATGCTGGCGCCGTGCCGAAGCCTGTGCCGCCGGCGCCGCCCCCAAAGCTGCCTAAGGAAATCGGTGGCGCCAAGGGGCCGGAGCCGACCCGGTATGGGGATTGGCAGCATAAGGGGCGCGTGTCCGATTTCTGAACGCGGCGGCTGAATAGCGCGCCGTACCATCCGCGCGGCACGATACGGGTGCAAACTCTCTCTTTGATTTAGAGCCTTTCGATTCATGTTGAAATGACGACGGAAGGCTGGGTGGAGCGAAGCCGCTCCCCCCAGACCCCCCTGCTCCTGTTTAAAACGAGGCCTTCATGGAGGCCTTGTATAAATGACGGGGGGTCTGGGGGGACAGGCACTGTCCCCCCAGCTCTTCCTTGGATTCAACAAGAAGCAAAAATGCACTAGCATCGAACGCGGCGCGCCATGCCTTGCCGTGCGGCGATATCCGTAAATATATTTTTTGCGGAATCATCATGGATTCGACATGACCCGCCATCAATTGATGATCGGATCATCCGCCATGGCATTGGCGGCCACCGCCGCCGTCGCCGCCACGCGCGTGGCCAAGCCCCCGGCCATCATCAATGGCGGCGGTTCTGCATCGCAACAATTGGAATATGCGGCGCCGGATGTGAACGGCGCGCCGGTCAGCGAATTCCTGACCTTCGACGGCGAACAGACCGGCGTTTCGTTCGGCACCTACTGGTCCAGCACGTCCAGTGCCGCGCAGACCGGCTTCTTGGACGACGATCTGAGCTGCATCGAGAACAACGCCACCGGCAATAATGGCGGCAATTGCTCCGGCACGATCGGCGGTGCGGCGACGGTGCATTACGCAGTGTCGGAGTTGACGTTTAACTCAACGCAGATAGCCAATTGGGCGACGTCTTCGGCGGATTGGCGACGGTGGCCGCCGCGTTCGTGAAGGCGATCAACCTGAATATCCTGAGCAACGTGAATGGCTGGAACATTAACGTTGGCAACGCCGTCGCCTGCGCAGGCAGGGCGGGCCGTTAAGTCCCAAGCCCGCGGCATGGGAGGTAAACGAGAAGCGGTTCTTTTTTGAAAAAAGGAACCAAAAAACTTTGATGCTTTAGGCGTGCGGTGGGTCCACCGCGCGCGCCGACAGGCAAAAGTTTTTGCTTCTTTTTCCAAAAAGAAGCGCTTCCTTGCTCTCTAAGGGGCCACCTCAATGCCGGTTATTAAAGGGCTGTATTGGCCGTTGCCCGTGCGGGCAACCGATCGCGCTGCCGGCAGCATAACGGGCGCTGCATGGATTTTTGAACCCAACGGTTGAATGGTAGCCGGGCGATGTAGCGCATTATGCGCGACCGTGCGATGCGCATGTAAACTTTCTTTGAACGGGCATCAATCCTGGTGAGCGACGCCTTGCCCCATCGTTATAGCCGGCCGTATATGGCGGACGAAATTAAAGGGGAAGCGTTATGACCCGTCACCAATGGATGATTGGAATATCCGCCACCGCCATGGCGGCCACCGCGGCTGTCGCGGGGACGCGCGCTGCCAAACCTGTTGCCATCATGAATGGCGGTGGTGCGGCTTCGCAACAATTCGATTACGCGGCGCCGGATGTGAATGGCGCACCGGTAAGCGAGTTTCTGACGTTCGACAGTGAGCAGACAGGCGTATCGTTCGGCACCTACTGGTCCACCACGTCGGGCGCGGCACAAACCGGTTTGTTGAATGACGATCTGAGCTGCATTGAAAACAAGGCTACGGGTGCAAACGGTGGCAATTGCTATGGTACGGTGGGAGGTGCGGCCACGGTTCACTATGCGGTTTCAGAATCGATATTGAGCAGCACGCAAATCGCGCAATGGGCGACGTCGTCCGTAGGCCAGGCCGCGGCGGGTAATTTGATCCAGTTGCCTGCGCTGGGCACCGGACTTGCGATTGTATTCAGTGACACCAACATCACCGCGAACGGCCAGGCGACGCTCAGCGACAGCGACCTGTGCGAAATATTCTCTGGCGGGATCACCGATTTCAGCCAGATCAAGGATAGCGCCACGGCGCCCGCTACCGGCGCCTTTAAACTGCTTTACCGTTCCGACAGCGCTGGCAACACGTTCTCGCTGACGAACCATCTTGGTCAGGTTTGCAACAGCAGCAATACGGCGTCGGGCGTTACCTTTACAGCCACATCCAGTTTCGCCAGCCTGTTCACCACGCGGCCGATTGCGACGCAGATTCCCGGTGGCGTACCGATCAGCGGGCTATCGAACCTGGCCAATACGCTCGCCGGACTGACAGGCACCACCTACCCGCAGGCGATCAGCTACATCTCGCCGGACTGGACATCGGTGGATAGCGCCACGTCGAGCGCGAAACTGTCGAACGGGCAGCCCAGCCCGCTGGTGGTGGCCGGATTGATCAATGGCAGGAAATCCTATGTTCCGACGGCGGCCAATATCAAGCTGGCATTGACCCACCCATTGGTGGGGGAACAGAAAGTACCGCCCTCCACGGCAGCCCAGGGCGCCAATCCCGTCAACTGGGTGCCGGTGATCCAGACGGTGACCACCGGCTACCCGATCGTGAGTTATTCCACGATCGACATCCCGCAATGCTACGCGAATGCCGCCATTACACTGGGCATGCGGCATTTCCTGCAGCATCATTACGATAATGCGACATACCTGGAAATTCAGGGCAATAACGGCTTGGTGCCGGTGACAAACTCGGGCTCGGTCGCGTTCGTTAAAGCGATCCGCAACAATATCCTGTCCAACGCCAATGGTTGGAATACCGACCTGGGCAATGCCACCGCCTGCGCGGGCATGCTCGGCCGTTGAGCCATGTGCCGGGGCCGGCGCGGAAGGCCAGGGACCCCCTAGCCTTTTGGCCGGCTTCGGCCGCACACTGGCGGCATGGGAGAAACACTGCTCGACGTTAAAGGGCTGAATTGCCCGCTGCCGGTGCTGCGCGCCAATCGCGCGCTGCGTGGCATGGCGGCTGGCGAAAAGCTGCGCGTGCTGGCCACCGATCGCGCCGCCGTGGCCGATTTCCGCGCCTTTTGCCGCGAAACCGGCCATGATCTGCTGGCCTTCGCCGAAGAGGCCGGCGTGTTCAGCTTCACGATCCGCCGCCGCGCCGACAAAGCGGACGCCGCGGGAGACGCGCCATGAAACGGGTGGCCCTGCTCAGCCACCAGGCGTGCCTGGCGCATGATCCCGGCCCCGGCCATCCCGAATGCCCGGACCGGCTGCGCGCCGTGATGGCGGCGCTGGATCACCCCGATTTTGTCTCCCTGCTGCGCGAACAGGCCCCCGAAGCCACCGTGGAGCAGCTTTGCCTGGTGCATCCGCTTGAATACGTGGAGGCGATCCTGGCGCTGGAGCCGGCGCTGGACGACGTGATTGCGCTGGATGCGGATACCTTCGCCAGCCCCGGCAGCGTGGAAGCCGCGCGCCGGGCCGCCGGTGCCGTGGTCGCGGGCGTGGATGCGGTGATGGAGGGCTGGGCGGATGCCGCCTTCGCCGCCGTGCGCCCGCCAGGCCATCATGCGGAGCGCGCCCAGCCGATGGGGTTCTGCCTGTTCGCCAGCGTCTCCGTGGCGGCCATGCATGCGCGGGAGCGCTGGGGCATCAAGCGCGTGGCGGTGGTGGATTTCGACGTGCACCACGGCAATGGCACGCAGCATATCTTTCAGGACGACCCTGATTTCTTCTACGCCAGCAGTCACCAGATGCCGTGCTACCCCGGCACCGGCGACCGCACCGAACAGGGGGTGGCCGGTAACGTGGTGAACATGCCGCTGGACCCCGGTTCCGGCAGCGCGCAGTTCCGCGAAGCGTGGGAGTATATCGGGCTGCCGGCGCTGATGGAGTTCCGCCCCGATCTGCTGCTGATCTCCGCCGGCTTCGACGCGCACCGCGCCGACCCGCTGGCGCAGTTGCGGCTCAATACCGAGGATTTCGGCTGGATTACGGACCGGCTGCTGGCAGTGGCAGATGTTGCGTGCGGCGGGCGCGTGGTTTCGGCGCTGGAGGGCGGGTACGATCTGGCGGCGCTGGCGGCTTCGGCGGCGCTGCATGTGCGGCGGTTGATGCGGCTTTAGGTTGGGGCGCCGATCATTCTGCGCACGAGATCGGTGTCGACGAATTGCTTGATCGACGTCACTTTGCCGGCGGCATCGAACTCCCACAAATCGCACACCTCGAGGCAAACGGCCGTGCCGCCGCGGAAGGAGACCTCGAGCCTGTTAACGATCGCGGCGCGGGGGCCATCGATGATGGCCGTGAGCTGCTTCATGTCGTGGAATACAAAGTCGTCGACGAGTTGGTCCGCGGCAGCCCATGCTTGGGTGGGGCCGACCGCTTCCTTGGGGGCGAAGGCTTTCGCCCCCACCATTTCGTAGGTGGCGCCGGGTGACAGGAAACGGCGTATGGCTTCTTTATCACCTGCCAGGCGAGCCGCCCGGAATCGATCGATGGTTGCCTGGATCGAACCGTCGGCCATTTGGTTTCTCCCTGTTTGGCACTGCATTTTTGCACATTCGGATTTAAACAGGAAGTCAAATGGTGGTGGCGGGTGTCCGCGCCGTCTGTTCCAATCGGCATTGGGCGTGACTCACGCATAGGTAAGGGCAAGCAGTTCTTTTTTGGAAAAAAGAACCAAAAAACTTTTGTTTATAAGGCGTGCGCGTTGCCGCAGCGCGCGCGCCAATGGACAAAAGTTTTTGCTTCTTTTTTCAAAAAGAAGTGCTTCCTGCGCTGTGGTCACGAAAGCGCCTGCGCCCAATAACCTAGGCTGGTCCGGTTAACCGGCCGGCCTGCGGTCTCGTTGCGCGCCAGGATCAGGGCGTGGAACGTGGCGGCTTCGCCGGGGCCCAGCAGGGTGTTCACGGCGGTGAGGATGCGGGTGATGCGCAGGTGGTTGTGGTTGTAGGGGACCAGCCAGGCGTTGGTGGATTCGTAGAAGCGGGACATGCGGGCGAGGGCGGCGGCGAGGCCGGCGCGGGCGGCGGGGTCGGCGCGGATTTCGGCCGCTTCGGCGGCGGTGAGCACGGGGGCGCCGGGGACGGCGCGGCTGGCTTCGGGTAGGGGGAAGAGCCACTGGATGAAATCGTGCACGGCTTCGATTTGCGCGTCGTCGAAGGCCAGCACGTCGGCCAGAAGGCGGCCGCTTGCGTCGCGGCCGGTGCCGCGCAGGAAGCTGTGGAGGGGGCCGGCCATGGCGTCAGTCCTTCCCGAGTGCGCCGGGGCCTTTCGCGGCCTGCACGAAGGCCCGGATCAGGGAGGAAGATTTTTGGCCGGGTGCGGTTTCCACGCCGGAGGACACATCCACGGCGGGGGCGCCGCTTTCGGCGATGGCGCGCTGCACATTCAGGGGGGTGAGGCCGCCGGCGAGTAGCCAGGGGAAGGGGGGGTGCCAGCCGGCGAGCAGCAGCCAATCCAGCGCCACGGCGTTGCCGCCGGGGCGGGTGGCGCCGGGCGGGGGCGGGGGTTCCACCAGCAGAGCGGCGGCGCCGCTGGCGTGGTGCGGCAGGGGGGCGTCGGCGGCGAGCGATACGGAGCGCCAGACGGGCAGGCCGAAGCGCGCGGCCAGATCGGCCGTGCGGGCGGGGGCGTCGTAGAGCTGCAGGATGTCGAGCGGCATTTCGGCTAGCACGGCGGCGATTTCGGTATCGGTGGCGTTAACGAAGAGGCCGACGCGCAGCGGGCCGCCGGGGTGGCGTGCGGAGATGGCCTGCGCTTGGGCGGCGGTAACGTAGCGCGGGGAGTTTGGGTAGAAGACGAAGCCCAGCCAGTCGGCACCTGCGTCTACCGCGGCATCGAAGGCCTCGGCGCTGTTGATGCCGCAGATTTTGACGCCGGTCATGCCGGAAAAATCAGCGCGGCGGCGCTAGCAGCGGCAGCTTTTGGCGGACCGCCATTTCGGCGCTCAGGGTGGAGACGCGCTTTTCGGCCACGCGGGCGCGGCGGCGGGTGGCCAGCGCCGGCACCCATACCATCAGCGCGCCCAGCAGGAAGAACACGCCGGCGATGCACAGCACGGAAATGGATAGCGGTGCTTCCAGCGTGATGTCCGTCGGCCAAAGCGCCAGCGAGACCGGTTGCGGGTTCGACAGCGCGAAGGCGATCAGCACCAGCAGGAAGGGGGTGAGGAGAATGAGGCGCAGCATGAACGTGTATTAGCGTTGATTCGGCGCGGCGGAAACCACCCGAAAGCGGGGGCCAATGAGGCGCGCGTCAGCCCCAAGGCGCGCCCTGATCGGCAAAAGTTTTTTGGTTCTTTTTTTCAAAAAAGAACTGCTTTTACTTACCGTTAGCCCCGCGATTAACGCGCTCCCGCAGCTCCTTGCCAGCCTTAAAGAACGGCACAGCCTTCTCGTCGACCGGCACGGCTTCGCCGGTGCGGGGGTTGCGGCCGGTGCGGGCGTCGCGGTGTTTGATGGTGAAGGCGCCGAAGCCGCGCAGCTCCACCCGCTCGCCGCGCGTCAGCGCCGCGGAGATTTCATCGAAGACCGTGGCGACGATCAATTCCACATCCTGGGCCCGCAGATGCGGGTTGGACGTCGCAAGTTCGGCGATTAATTCAGACTTGGTCATTTGTTTCGCCGGAGGGCGCCTGCAACGGCGTCCCCGCCCTTCACTCCCGCGGAAGGGAAGGCTGCCAGACCGCCCAGGCGCCGTCAATGCGCAATGATTCCTGCGCTGTAGTCACTATCGTGGAAAGTGATGACGCCATTAACCGTTGCGACCAGGGGCGCTTGTCCGGCTCGGTGATGGTGAGGCCCGCGGGCACGTGGGCGTTGGCTTCAAGCCATTTGCGCGCTTCTTCGTCGCCGCCGATTTGGTCCACCAGACCGTTTTTCAGGGCCTGCCGGCCGGTATAGGCGCGGCCGTCGGCCAGTTCGCGCACGCGGGCGGGGTCCATGTGGCGGCCTTTGGCCACCAGGCCGACGAACTGGTCGAACATGTCGCCTACCATGTCCTGCAGCACGGCGCGGGCTTGCGGGGTCATGGGCTTGTCGAAGCTCGGCTGGCCTTTCAGCGGGCCGGAGACCAGCGGGTCCATCTGGATTCCCAGCTTGTCGAGCAGGCCGCCGACATTGCCGGTTTCCATGATGACGCCGATCGAGCCGGTGATGGTGCTTTCGCGCGCCACGATGTGGGGGGTGGCGACCGCGATCATGTAGCCGGCGGAGGCGGCCATGCCGTCCATGACGGCGACGACGGGCTTTTTGGCGGCGAGCTTCAGCACGGCGTCGTGGATGCCTTCGCCGCCGGCAACCTCGCCGCCTGGCGTGTCGAGATGCAGCAGCACGGCGGCGACGCTGGAATCCTTGCCGAGGCGTTCGAGGTCTTCGGTGACTTCCTGGCCGTTTCCGATCAGGCCGTTGATGCGGTAGCGCTCTATATGGCGCGTTAGCAGGCCGCCGCCGTGCATGGCGGGGCGGGTGACCGCGAAGACGGCTAGGGCGATCGCCAGAACGGCCAATATCCGCCAGAGGGTCAGGCGGCGTTTTAGGCGTTGGCGGTCTACGAGGAGGTCGGCTTCGAGCGCCATTGTGGTCCCTCAGAAATGAAAAAAGGCTAGGGGGCGCTGCCCCTGGCCCCTCTTTTACCGAACTGACGAAAAGCGCAAGAACGGGGCTAGGTGCGGCGGGCTTCCCTGACCTGCTTGCGCGCCCGGGCCGGCGGCATTCAGGAGGCCGATCAGGTTACCCCGGTTCAAAGCCACCCATGTTTTCCAATTGGCGGAGTGTGTGACATCCAATCGCGAGGGTTGGGGCCAGATTGGATGTGCATAAGGAGATATTTGGTTGAGCAGCCGCAATGACGCGATAAAGAGGGCTCTGGTGCTCGGCGGCGGCGGGGTCGCGGGCGTTGCTTGGATGATAGGGCTGCTGTTCGGTTTGAAGGAAGCCGGTGTGGATCTTCGCACCGAAGCCGACATCCTGATCGGCACGTCGGCTGGCGCTACGGTTGCCGCCCAGATTGCAAGTTCGACGACCCTGGAGGAGCTTTTCAGCCGCCAAGTGGAGGTTGAAAAGCAGGTGAAGGAAATAGCCCCGGATCCGCGCGGATTCGAGCTGCTGGTGAGCGCAATGCCGGGTTTGTTTAAATTGGCCGATCCTGTGGAGCGCACGCGTAAACTCGGCACGCTCGCGCTTACGACCATTACGGTGGCCGAGTCCGTTCGCCGCCGCGTGATTGCCGCCCGATTACCCTCGCACGAATGGCCGGATCGCGCGCTGAAGGTCGTGGCAGTTGATATCGTAACAGGGGAGCCGATGATTTTCGAACGCGGCTTGGGAGTTGGTTTGGTGGACGCGGTGGCGGCCAGCTGTGCCGTGCCCGGAATATGGCCCCCCGTAACGATCGGCGGCCGCCGCTACATGGATGGCGGCATCCGCTCTTCGGACAATGCCGATCTTGCTGCGGGGTGCGGCATGATCTTTTTGCTGTCGCCGATGGGAACGAGTGGGATGACGCACCCGGGGAGCCATAGCCTGGCACACCAGATTGCATCGCTGGAGCAGGGGGGCGCTTGCGTGAAGCTCATCGAGCCGGACGACGCGGCACGGCAGGCGATCGGTCTTAACCCACTTTCGCCGGACACGCGTGGCCCGGCAGCGCATGCAGGCCGTGACCAGGGGCGGAGGGTTGCCGCCGGCTTAGCGGCGTTCATTGGAGGAAATTGCGGTGGAAACGAGAAATACCAACCGTGCATAGGCTGATCGACGCAGTGCAGGAAAGCAGTTCTTTTTCAAAAAAGAACCAAAAAACTTTTGTCCATTGGTGCACGCGTTGCGGCAACGCGCACGCCTTAGTAGCAAAAGTTTTTTGGTTCTTTTTTTCAAAAAAGAACTGCTGCCCTTACTGTGCGTGAGTCAGGGCATGCTTCCCGCTCAGCCTGCCTGGCGCCAGCTGAATTGCGGAACGTAGCTAATTAAGTCTCGTGCTTTGGCCGAGGACAGCAAGGACTCGTAGCGGCCCAGATCGCTGCGTAAGGCGACCGACGGATAGTGTTCGGCCATGAGATCGGCGCTTGGAACATCCATGATACTGTCGGCGGCTGCGATAACCAGACGTTGATGGCCGGGCAAGGCTTTCTCGACGGCCAAGCAGCAGGCCTGGCCACAATCGCGCGCGTCAACATACGCCCATAAATTGGCCTTGCGTGAAGCGGTACTCCGGTGAAGGTCGGGCAGGTTCGCATAATCCGCGGCATCGTACACGTTTGAGAAACGCAGCGAGGTGATAGACGCCGCGGCGTTCCAGCGGGCGAAATTATCTGCCATGGTCTCGCCGAGAACCTTGGACAAGGCATAGGACCAGCCGGGGCGATCGGGGTGGGTTTCATCAACCGGCACGAAGTCGGGTGGTACCCGGTACGGCAACCCCATGATGGTTTCGCTGGAAGCCCAGACAATCCGCCTGATGCCCAGCCGGGAGCAGGCCGAAAAGACGTTGTAGGTGGATACTGTGTTGTTTTCGAAGGCGCGGTGGTCCGTGGTTAGCCCCGGCATGGGAATGCCCGCGAGATGGACGATCGCATCAGGCATTCCGCCCAGCGTATCGACACCCGAGAAAGCACCCATTACGGCTCCGAAATCTGCGCAATCGGCGATAACGGTGTGCACGTTATCCGGCGACGGCCTGATATCCAGGTTAACCACTTTGTGGCCCGCGTGCTTGAGCGCCACGATGGCGGCGCGACCGACTTTGCCGGATCCGCCAGTGACAAATATGCGCATCAGACCGCTGCCACGCCACAAGCGGCGGCGCGGGCGCAGCGTTGTCCTTTATTATGATGGCGGGCGCGGTTGATGTTTGTCATGTGACGAGCGCCACCGATGTTTGCGCTGACGGTTCCGATGCCGGAAGGGTAATGCCCATGAACGTCGCCTCGCATCAGCAATACCGTTTTGCTCCTTTGACCTGTATAACCTGGTGGAGTAAGCTGGTCAACTCAGGGGGGTGGCGGCCGGGAAGTGTCGCGGTGTGTTTCCGCGCCCCGGGCCCGCATATCGAGCCAGGGGCCGTAGCGAGAGGTAATGACCGGGATGATGTCCATGGCGCACGACGCGGCGCGGCTGCTGCCCGAGGCGTTGGCAAAGCAGGTTGAGGCGGCGACCGGCGCCATCGTGTTGGCAGTGATCCCGCGCGGCGGCGGCGGCGCTTCACGCGAAGGGGCGGAACTCACGTTGCGCTATCCGGATGGACGCGAGCAGCGCGCCTACATGAATTACGACACGTTACGCGCCGGCGCCGGCGACGACGCGGCGTTTTTGAAAGAGGTGGCCATACTGCGTGCGCTGTCTGGTAAACTGAGCGGCGCCGGGGTGCGGGCGGCGCGATTTATCGCGGCAATTCCACAAAGCCGTGCGCTTATCGGCGCCTTCGTCGCGGGTGATGCCAACTTCAACAGGCTAAAAAAGCCAGAGGCACGCCGCGCGGTTGCGTTCGATTTCATGGCGCAGCTTGCCGCGTTGCACGCAATCGATGTTGACACGGCAAAAATCGAAGACATGGGCGAGATTGTGCCGCCGTCTACCTTGGTGGCTGAGCGGCTGACGGCGTTGCGAACGCGGACACGGGCGGACGGGAACGACCCGTTGCTGATGCTCGCGCTGAACTGGATGGAGCGGAACGTTCCAGTGGATCCGGAGCGCATCGTTATCGTGCATGGCGATGCGGGGCCGGCCAATTTTCTTTATGAAGGCGCCGAGGTAACGGCATTGCTGGACTGGGAGTTGGTGCATTACGGCGATCCGATGGCCGACCTGGCTATGTTGTGCCTGCGCAATCTGTTTCAGCCATTCATTCCACTTCCGGAGGCGTTTGCCGCCTACGAGGCCGCGGGCGGGGCGGCGATCGATTTGGCGCGCATCAGGTTCTATCGCCTGTTTTTCGAAGCCGGCTTCGCGGGCCGGGCACGGTATGCCGACCCCGCGGCACCGCCACCGCCGAATTTCGGCATGAATATCATCTATTCGAGCATCCACCGGCGATCGCTCGCCGAAGCGCTCGCTGAAGCTGCTTCGGTGACGCTGACACCGGTGGCACTGCCGGAGGCGCCGCCAGGACCGCGGCAGCGATCGTTCGATCTGGCGCTGGCCGATTTGCGCGATGTCATCGTGCCACGCTTGAACGATCAACAGGCTTCGGCCAAGGCGAAAGGTTTGGCGCGCCTGGTGAAATGGTGGCGCGATACGGATCGCTACGGCGCGGCGTTCGAGGCACAGGAGCTTTCGGAGGTATCGCAGGCGCTGGGTAAACCGTTCGCATCCGTGGCCAGCGCGCGAGAGGCCCTGGCGCAGGCCGTGGTCAATCGAACGGTGGACGACGCGGTAGCGATACGGTTGTGCCATGCGCAGGCGACGCGTGAGGCGGCGTTACTGTCCGATGCGATGGGCGCCATGGCGAATACGCGGTTTGCGCCGCTGACTTAAGATGGTTGCCGGCGATGGTGTTTTGATTATCGCTCAACATTTTACGCTGTACCTGGATGAAGCAAATCGAATAGGGAAATTCTCAGATGGAAAAGCGCGTACTCGGCCGAACCGGCATCTGGGTGACCACATTGGGCGTTGGTACCGGGCAGTTCGGATTGTTTGGGCGAACGACCGCCGAGGCATGCGTGCGCGTTGTACATGCGGCACTCGATGGCGGGATCAACCTTATCGACACCGCCGATTTTTATTCGTTCGGAGAAGCGGAGACGATAACGGGGCAGGCCATCGCAGGAAGGCGCGATAGCGTGGTGCTGACGAGCAAATGCGGTATGCCGATGTCCGACGATCCCAACGACCGCGGCGGTTCGCGGCGCTGGATCAATGCTTCGATCGATCGCAGCCTGAAGCGGCTCGGTACGGACTATATCGACATATACCAGCTGCATCATCCTGATCCGGAGACGCCGATAGAGGAGACCGTGTTTGCCATGTCCGACCTTGTGCGACAGGGAAAAATCCGGGCGTTCGGCCTGTCCAACTCCAGCGCGGCGCTGATTGCCGAAGCTTCGCTGCAGGCGCGCATTCAGTGTTGCCTGGCGCCATACTCGGAGCAATCGGCGTATTCGATTTTCAACCGGTCTCCTGAAGCCCATTTGCTGCCGATGTGCGAGAAATTCGGCATGGGCTTTCTGGCGTATTCGCCGCTGGATGGGGGTTGGTTGTCCGGGAAATACAGGCGGAACCGCGCGGTGGCGGCAACGCCGCGGCATCGGCTCCAGCCCGATAAGTTTGATCTCGCTTCGGACAGCAATGCCCGCAAGATCGAAATGGTGGAGCGGCTAGCCGATGTGGCAGACAGTGCCGGCATTGCGATGGCGCACATGGCCATTGCGTTCGTGCTGTCGCATCGCGCAACGACGTGTGCGCTGGTGGGTGCCAACACGGTGGCGCATGTCGAGGCACATCTGGCAGGGTGGGAGACGAAATTGTCGGACGAAGTGCTGGACCGGATAGACAATATCGTAACGCCGGGGTTGGATGTGCCGGAGCAGAAACTGCAGTCACGCGCGCTGGGAGATTCGTCGTTGAGGCGTAGGCAGCCGAGCAGGGCGCAGAAGGAAGTTCCGATGGTTGAAATCATCCGGCGGCTGACGGCTGCGGAAGCGCAAGCCGGCACTTAAGGCATGATCGTTTCACTTAAAGTTATTATGCTCCAGAGCTTTTTCGGTTCATGTGGAGATAGCGATAGGAAGGCCGGGTGGAGTGAAGCCACTCCCCCCAGACCCCCCTGCTTTAATTCGAAACGAGGCGCCCGTGGAGGCCTCGTATAAGCGACGGGGGGTCTGGGGGGACAAGCTCTGTCCCCCTAGTTCTTCCCTCGATTCAACCTGATACGAAAGTGCTCTACCTGAGCAGCGCCGCACTGGTCAGCCGAAGTGCAATCCCTCGTTCAGTGTCCATCGGCCGTTGCTGCCACGCACCCAGCCGCCGGCAGCCGATGTGCCACCGTCTACCGGCAATACGACACCGGTAATATAGGCGGCCATCTGCGAGCAGAGAAAAACCGCGGCGTCGCCGCATTCGGTGTCGACGCCCTCGCGCCCGAGCGGAATGAGCCGATCCATGGCGTCTTGCGCGGTGGCGTCGGGATTCTTCCAAGCCACTGGGTGCACCGGGCCACTGCGATTGCCCCGGGCGCCGGGCGTGACCGTGTGATCCGGCGCGATGGCATTGACGCGTATTCCGTGCTCCGTAAGTTCGACTGCCATGCTCCGTGTGAAGCTGATCATGCCGGCTTTGCAGGCAGCGTATACGGCGAAATTGGGCGCCGCCCGCGATCCCTCGATGCTGGTGACATTCAGGATCGTGCCTCCGCGGCCGCCGCGTATCATGACCGGCACCGCGGCGGAAATTGCCGCCAGCATGCTGACTAGATTGATATCGATATGTCGCCGCCAACTGCCTTCGCTCTGGTCGAGGAATGGACGTCCTGACACGCCGCCAGCGTTGTTCACCAATATGTCAATGCGCCCAAACGCTGCATCGGCGGCCTGCACCATTTGGCGGACCTGATCGGTCTGCATGACATCGACGGTAAGAGCCACCGCTTGCCGGCCAAACTCACGCACGCGCGACGCGGTTTCAACCGCCCGTTCTGGAATGATATCGGCAATGACGATATCGGCGCCGGCGCGGGCGAACTCGATGGCGATGGCGCGCCCGATACCGCCGCCGCCGCCGGTAACGATCGCCGCTTGCCCTGCGAGGCTGAGCTTATCGGTCAAATCGATTCTCCGATCGCGTTCTGCTCACGCTTGATTGCTACATTGAAGGCCGGCGTCGCATGGCGAACCGGCGCTATGCGACTGCACGAGTTATAGCCGGGCGTCGGCGCATATTCTGAATTGCGGAATCCAGACATCCTCCGCCGCCTTATCAAAGACGACGTTGACGCGCTGACCGATAGCAACGGAATGCGGGTCGCCGTTGATGAGCTGGGCCGTAAGCCGCACGCCCGGTTCACCATCGAGATCTACCGTCAGCAACGCATAGGGAACCTTCAGGCCGGGCAACCATGCCTGGTAATTGACCGTATACGTGTAGATTGTACCACTCCCTTTCGCGGGTCGCGGTGTCACGCTACGCGACAGGCATTTGGGACAGATAGATTGCGGTGGATGGATTGCATGGTCGCACCGGTCGCAATGGGCGATCATAAGCTCGCCGCGGGATCCACCGGTCCAGAACGGCGTGTTCTCGGGCGTAAGCTCAGGCAACAGGCGCATGATGGGGCCTTTTCGGCTTGAACATGATATACGCTGTCATCGACGTTCCATCTTAAAGCCGGCCTTCTCGCGATCCCATGTTCCGGGCGTGCAGCCTTCGTCGCGAAGCTGGTATTTCAACACCTTGCCGGTGGGGTTGCGCGGCAGATCCTTGCGGAATTCGATATAGCGCGGGACGGCGAAAAACGGCACGCGGTCAAGCGACCAGGCGCATAGCGCCTCCGGGGTTAACACGGAACCTTCCTGCAGAATGCACGTAATCTTGACGTCATCCTCGCCGAGTTCGGAGAATACCGCATGCACGGCAACATCCATGATGTCCGGGTGATTTTGATACGTTTTCTCCATCTCGAAACTGGAGATGTTTTCGCCGCGGCGCCGCAGGTAATCTTTCTTGCGGTCCAAAAAGTAGAATTCGCCGTTATTGCCGAATTTGCCGATGTCGCCCGTGTGCAGCCACAGATTACTCGTGATTTTCAGCGTGTCGGCTGGCCGGTTCCAGTAGCCCGAGAACATTACGAATGGCCGCTTGGGGCGGCACAGAACCTCTCCGGCCTGGCCGTCTGGCAGTGGATTGTCGTTGTCGTCCACGATGACGACATCGAATTCCTCCGCGATGGGACCGGACGAGTCCGGATCGATTCGGGACGTTAAAGGGCCGAATGTCATCATGGCCGCTTCCGTAAAGCCGTACCCAGCGGCACCCATGATCTTGGCACCAAAACGGGTTCGCCATTTTTCCTGCAGGGCCTTCGGGAATGGTGCCGCGGCGACCACGCGCAACTGCCCGAAGCATCGTTTAGAGGCTTCGGTGTCCGGCGCTTCGGCGATCAGCGGATGCATGCTGCCGAGCAGGCTGACGACGGTGGCACCGGAGCGTTCGATATCCGGCCAGAAACCCGATAGTGAAAAGCGCGGATAGATCGCCCCGCGGGCACCAACCATTGCCGTTGACAGAACGCCTGTCGCCGTTGCGTTCATGTGAAAAAGTGGCAGCGCGGTCCAATAAATGTCAGTCGGCAGCAGGCCGACGCCACGAATGGCTTGACGCGCGATATTGCACGTATAGCCGTGGCTGATCATACAGCCCTTCGATGGACCCGTCGTGCCAGATGTGTAAATCAGCATGCATAGATCCCCCGCGCCTATGTGGGGAAACTGCGTATTATCGCCGTCGCGCATCACGCCCGCCAGAGGCAGCGCGGTGATCGCGGCGTGGGCCGCCATTGGATTGCCGCCGCGATAGAGCAGCGCCCGAACATCAGGCAGTCCGTGCGCTTCGGCCAGTACACGCGCCGCGTAGTCGTTTTCGGCCAATACGACGCGAGCCCCGGAATCGGCGATCTGGTGGCGCAGAAACTCGCCTTTGTAGGCGGTGTTCACCGGTACGGATATCGCGCCAAGCTTGTTGATCGCGAACCACGCGACGACGGCGTCGATATTGTTATCGAGGATCGACGCGACGGTGTCGCCCTGCTTGATGCCGAGTGCCGCCAGGCCGTGCGCGAGGCGGTCCGATTGGCGTGCAACGTCACCATACGTGAACACGTCGCCGGTAAAATCCAGGAATATCCTGTCCGGGTGCGTTTCCGCCGCTTTGGCCAAGATGCCGGTCACGGTCTCTCCGGTGCCAGCTTGCCAAGTCGTCATACATAGCCTCCGAACCAAAGGTCGTTCAGTTTTTTAACGATGCCGGCGGCCGGTGGCAAGTATGCGCGGTAGCGATCCGATCGTCTTGCGCCGGTGCGCGGTGGATATTCAATCGCGCCGCAGCAGCATGGCGCCGGCGAGCGGACCGCCACCCATGCCGCAAACGGCCGTGCGCGCATTGGGCACCTGGCGGCCGCCGCCTTCGCCCCATAACTGCACGCAGGCCTCGTGCAACAGGCCGAAACCATGCAGGCGCCCGGCCGAAAGTTGCCCGCCACCGGTATTGACCGGAAAGCGGCCGCCGATGCCGGTATTGCCTTCGGCAATGAAGTCCTTGGCCTCGCCGCGCCCGCAGAATCCGAACGCCTCCAGCCAAAGCGGCACCTGAATGCTGAAACCGTCGTACAGCGACAGGATGTCGATGTCGGCGGGTTTTAAGTCCGTATAGGTCCACATGTCGGCTGCCGCGTCGTGCGCGGCCATGCGCGTCATGTCGGCATGCTGGTCCCAGGTTTCGTCATACCTCATGGCGGCGCCGAAAGCGTCGATATGCAGCGGCTTCTTACGCAAATCACGGGCGGTGTCGCTGGCCGAGACGATAATGACGCATGCGCCATCGATCGGAATGTCGCAATCGAACAGCCCCAGCGGCGACGTGATCATGCGCGCGTTGAAATAATCGTCGCGCGTGAGCGGTTTCTTGAACAAGGCGCGGGGATTGTGCAGGGCGTTCTGCCGCTGGTTTACCGCCAGCATGGCGAGATGTTCGCGCGTCATGCCGAATTCGTGAAAGTAGCGTGTGGCAGCAAGGGCGAGCCAGTTTGAAGCCGAAATGGCGTTCATTGGCAGCAGCCAGGACGGCCAGCCGCTGATGCGGTCCGATGTGCCGGCCGGTACGCTGGCGCGCCGCTCCGGCGTCTGGGATGAGGATTCGGTCAAGGCGCGGAAACACAGAACGTGCCTGGCGTGGCCTGCTATCACAGCCATCGCGGCCACCATGATCGGTGCCATCTGGGCGGGCCCTTCCGGGGCCGCGGAATGGAACCGCGTCTTTAAACCGAGCGCATTACGGACATCGCCAACACCCAGGGGCGACATACCGGGAGAGCCCGCGGATTTGCCGGGATACGTGATGATGCCATCGATGTCGTCACGCGACAGCCCTGCATCCGCCAGTGCCTCGAGTGCGGCGTCCGCCAGGTGCTCCATTGCGGGACGCATGGTCATGCGGCCAACTTGCGACATACCGATACCGGTGATGGCGGCTGTTTGTGGCATGCGCTTGGGTTCCTTGCGGGGTCGTGATGCTATCAAAGGCAGCAGGTTCTCTTTTCAAAAAAAAGAGCCGAAAACTTTGTCTGTTGGTGCGGCGCTTAACAAACGACCAGTTTCGAGTTGATCATTGCCTCGATTTCCGCCGGCGGGAAGCCGAATTCGGTGAGTATCTCGCGGCTATGCTGGCCGAGCAGAGGCGGCGCGCGGTCGAGTTTTGCTGCCGCGCCATCGAAATTTATGAAGCTGCCGACCTGTTCGAATTGGCCGTACGTGGGATGCGGGTAGCGTGCGATTAACCCGGATGCAGCGTTCGCGGGGTCGTCAAAAAAAGCTTCGCGCTGGTTTTCGAGCGCGGGCACGGCGACGCCACCGGCTTGGCGCGCGTCGTCAATGATCTCCTGGACGGTCATGCAACTTAAGGCGGCTTCGGCTGCAGTGATGTCTGCGGCGCCAAGCTTGGCGAGAAAGGCAGCATGGGCGCCTTCCGCCTCGGTGATCACCATCGCCCAGCCGTCGCGGCATCGAAACAGTCGGCGCTGGTCCGACGTCCCGAATTGCCCGTGGTCCAGTATGGGATACGGGGTGAGCGATCCGTCCTGAAGCATTACCGTTTCGCGTAAGGTCATCATGCCGGCGCCTAGCAGCGATGCGGCCACGAAGCCGCCCACGCCTTCGCGGTTGCGACGGTGCAGGGCCAGCAATGTCGCTAATAGCGAGGCGAGCGCGCATTGATGATCCATCATGCCGAAACGGAACCAGATCGGTGGATTGCCCGCACCGGCGCCTTCAAATTCCCAGCCGCAGCTCGCCTGGAAAAGTTGATCGAATCCGGGCCAGTCACGGCGCGGCCCGATCGGGCCATAGGAACTGACGTGGCAATAGACGATTTTGGGATTGATCTCGCGTAACGTGTCGTAGTCCAGTCCCAGTTTGCGGGCCGCGGGCATGCGCAAATTATGATGCACCACGTCGGCCCATTTTACGAGCCGTTCCAGCACCAGCCTGCTTTCGGGCCGCTTCAGGTCCAGCGCAATCGATCGCTTGCCGCGCTGGCAGGCGGCGAAGGCCCATTCGGCATGGCGCATAAGGTCGCCGGTTGCGGCCTCCAATTTAATGACATCGGCCCCCATGACGGCCATCATCATCGGCGCGAACGGGCCGGCCAGAAAATTGCCGAGATCGAGTACTTTGAGGCCCTGCAACGGCAGGTCTAGCCGCGGATAGTCCTGCGATGAGGCAGCGGCTTCGGACGCATGCCGCGGCGTCCAGGCGGCCGCCATCGCGCGGCCGTCGTCGAGGCGCGGTGCCGGGCCCCGCAACCGGGAAGGCGGATCGAGCTGCATCGGCGATCCCGGTTGTAGTGTGCGGCCGAGCGTGTGGTCGTCCACCGCAATGACATAACC
>FSZX01000049.1_pt1 | contig 19736 bp, 18 predicted proteins | sample 1638961 | NCBI WGS metagenome assembly FSZX01 (sample SAMEA3914812, study PRJEB12502) | metagenome | biome: forest; material: soil | place: Canada | collected 2011-07-07 | depth 0.1 m
CGGTGGGCGCACTGGCTCCTGTTCCTCCGGTTCCACGACTTCGGCGGGCTTACGGCCCAGGCCTAGCTGCTTTGCCAGGGCGGAGCGATGTTCGGCGTAGTTCGGCGCGACCATGGGATAGTCCGACGGCAAATTCCACTTCTCCCGATACTGCTCGGGGGTCATGTTGTAAGTGCTACGCAGATGGCGCTTCAGCGTTTTCAGCTTACGGCCATCTTCCAGGCAAATAATGTAATCCGGGAAGATGGATTTCTTGGCTGGCACCACGGGTGCCGGCTTTTCCAAGATTTCCGCCTTCTCTGCGCTGCCCGCATGGGCCAGTGCGGTGTACACTTGCTGAATTAGCGCCGGCAATTCCTGGGCCGGCACGGCGTTATTCTGCACATGTGCGGCGACGATCTGCACGGTAAGGCCCAGGAGGGCCTTGTTCTGTTCGATATCTATCATGTCCTGCTGCGTGGTTCGATAAAACAAAGCATAGCCGAGTCTCTACTTCGGCGCCAATCCCACAGCATGCAAGGTGCCCACCGACAAATCGCCGAATGGTGCTGGCAGGGGAGGCCGCGCATTTTCGGGGTTGCGTCCGGCTGCGTGCCGGCTTAGAAGCCGCGCCTGCCTTCAAGGGGCCCCGGGTGCGTAGCTCAGCGGTAGAGCATCGCCTTCACACGGCGGGGGTCACAGGTTCAATCCCTGTCGCACCCACCATTGTTTTCAATGGTTTAGACCGGGTTTTCCATTTGGCGTTTTTGCCTTAATAGCGCTTAGGTAGCAGATTGCAGGGCTGCATCTGGCGCACCCCTCAGCAACTATTTTCAATCTGCGACGGCTCCGAATCGCGCCACTGTTCTTGGCTTGCTCTCGTCATGCGGTGCCGCGATTCCAGACGACGATCTCACTTTCCGCTAGCCCTGATGAACTCACCCAGGCCATCGCGTACGCCCTGCAAGTTGACGGGCGTAAGCGGTTCAGGGTGAGCGGGGAGATAATGGCCAAAATCACCGCCGCGCACTTGGCGGAGTGTCTGCGCCAGGCGGGCTACCTTAGTGATGAAGCGGCCGGGGCTGCGGCGGCGCGAAGGCTAACCCACCAGCTTAGCGGAGCGTTCCAGACCAACACTCGTATCTAGCGATGGTTTTCCCACTCGCGTAACATCCTGTCGAGTATGGACAGAGGAACGTAACAGATGTCGTTTTGGGAACGTGCAAGTCTTTGTTCCCTGCTTATTGTGGGCGGATGCGCCGGCGTCCCAGGGCAGTTGCTTGCGCAGGGGGCCGGTAGCGGCAGCGCCGCCGCACCGATTGCCTTGACGAGCGCGCTGAATTCCATAACGGCGAAGTTCTCCATTGACCAGGCTTGGTTCTATCTCCGGAAGGACAACGGAGAGGTGGCCAGCTATACGCACGGCGACACACACGGAGTGTCGCAACCGCTGCGGATCGCCAGCCTCAGCAAATCTCTGACGGCGATTGGAATAGCGCTGCTAATCCAAAACGGACAACTGACCTTGAAGACCCGGCTCGGCGAGGTGCTGCCGCGCTATCTGCAAGCGAAAGGCCACCAGCTTGATCCGACCCTCGCGAAGCTCGATATCGAGCACATTCTGGCGCACCGCGCCGGCCTTCGGACAAATTTGATTAGTGATCCCAAGAACGGCCTCAGCTCGAGCAAGGTGCTGGAACTGTTGTCCCCGGATGCGCACTTCTCTGACTACCTGCTTATGTCCAGCGCCGATAATTCAGACGGCACGAGCGAGTACCGGTATTCGAACTTGTCCTACGTGATCCTGGGGATGGTCATTGAGGCCGTCTCCGGCCAGAGTTACGAGACATTTTGCCAAATCCACATCCTCGAGCCGCTCCGCATCTCTGGGCGGATCCCTCCGGACCTACGTCGGGTTGCTCCGTTCGGGGGGTGGGAGATGTCCGAGCCGGACCTGCTCCGGCTTTGGGCGGTGTTCGACGTTAATCATCCGTCCCTTCTGACCCGCCAGATACTCGAGGCAACCCTTCTGTCGCGCTCGTTGCCGCCGACTGAGGCGCACTCCGCCGTTTATTACACGCTGGGGACATACGTCCGGCAAGACGCAGTCCGGACCAGCTATTCGCTCAGCCATAACGGCATATTGGATTTCGTGCGCGGGCAGCCGCATGTTTACTCTTACGCGGAAAAAGTCGTTCCAGGTTATGCCTGGATGTTCGTATTTCAGACGCCGCCATTGAATTATAGCCGTGAGCGGCGCGCCATAACCACGGCAGTCCGAGCGGCGGTCATCGCGGAGGAGCGCGAATAGTAGGGCTGGTCAACGATCATAAGCAGGTAAATCCGTACAAAATGGGTGTGCTGCTCATGGAACAACGGCAGACAAGCTGATTTGCGCTATCGCCAGCCCGCCGGAATTGTCGTGGCCTCTCTGATCAGGTAGCAATGCACCTTCAATCGTCCACGACCGGAGGACCCCCAGTGAGCTTTGGCACACCCCTGTCGCTGTGCGGCCCTTTGCGCAAACCACGCCAGATGTTGGCCGATCAGGAATATGGCGGACACGCCTCCATCCATGACGACGCCACCGCCGAAAAGCTGGGGTTCCGCGCCGGTCCAATTGAAGGGCCGACTCATTTCAGCCTTTTTCCGCCTCTGCTGCGGCACATTTGGGGCAATGCCTGGTTCGAGCGCGGCTGCATTTCGGCGCATTATCTGAATATGGTCGTTGAAGGGGAGGAGGTGCGCGCCTTCGCGGCACTCCCCGCCAGCGGTGCCACCACGACACGTGTCTGGGCCGAAAAGGCTGACGGAACGCCGGTCTTGGAGGCCAGTGCCAGCCTGGGGCCTGATCATGGCGAAACATTACTGGAGAAGCGCCTGGCAGCACTTCGCCCGCCGGGCCGCCTCGTGATACTGGCGGATCTCCATCCCGGCCTGAAAGGTGCTGAGGACGAGCTTGTCCGCATGGCACCCGATCAAAACATGGGTGCCCTCTATCCGTTTACGTTGAATCAGAAACTGGCGGTCATTACCGAGCCGTCGGCGTGGTATTCCGAAGTATCGGCTTCGCCATGGGGCAGGCCCATCATTCCGCTGGAAATGGTCAGCGTCCTTGCCGAGTATACAAGCGGTCTGGCGAAATTCCCGGTGAAAGGCCCGGTGGTTGGCCTGTTCGCTGACCAGGAAATCCGCATGATCGATGGCCCACTTTTCGTTGATGAGAATTATCTAATCCGGCGCGAGATTGTCGCGCTATCCGAAAGCCGCCGCTCGGAATCCTATTGGATCAAGACCAGTATATTTGACGCCTCAGGTGTGGGCCTGAAGGCTGAAATGCTGCTTAACCATGCAACGCTCAAAGACTCCTATCCTGGATATGCCGCGGCGCCGGCGAGCGCCGCGCGCTAGCCGCCGGCGCGCTCGTTTTGTCATTTAATAGAGACGGTGCCCGGAATAATAGATAATGGCCCCAAACATCGGCGTTGCTCGGAATCGATGTGTACGCGATGGTATTTTGGCTGCCCGCTTGAAAAGCGTCGAATGCCGCCGCGCGGCGTTAGGGTCATGGGGCCGCTTGCCTCGTCTACACCTTAGGCAGATTTCCGCCGGAGCGATTAAATGCCAGCCGCACCCTTGCCGGCCAACGAAGCAGAGCGGCTCGCCGAACTGCGCTCCCTCGATTTGCTGGACACGCCCCCAGAGGCCCGATTCGACCTGTTTGTCGAGCTCGCGGCGCGCCTCTACGATGTGCCGATTTCGCTCATCACGCTGCTGGACAGCAGCCGGCAATGGTTCAAGGCCGGCCACGGGGTCACGGCTACGGAAACACCGCGGGAGATGGCCTTCTGCGCCTATGCAATCCTGCGGCCCACCGAAGTGCTCGTGGTCGAGGACGCCCGCCTCGATCCCCGCTTCATCGACAACCCATTGGTCTCAGGGCCGGCCGGCATGCGCTTCTACGCCGGCGCGCCGATCGTCACCGGGGCGGGACTTGCCATGGGTACGCTCTGCATCATCGATAGCGAACCCCGCAAATTGGACGAACGGGCCCGCTCCCAGCTCGGCGACATGGCCCGTGGCGTCGGCTCCATTATCGAGTTGCACCGCACTTCCGCCATGCTGCACCGTGCCGCCACGCGCGATGCGCTGACGGGCCTGGCGAACCGCGCGCTCTTCGACCAGCGGCTCGAGCAAGCCCTAAAACAGGCCACACACGCGGAACCCTGCGTCGTGGCGCTCCTTGATCTCGATTACTTCAAGCGCGTCAATGATACCCATGGGCATGCCGGCGGCGACGTGGTGTTGCGCGCGGTGGCCGATCGCCTATGCACCGTGCTGCGCCCCGGCGATCTCGCTGCCCGGCTTGGTGGCGACGAGTTCGCGGTCCTGCTCTGCGGTCTGCTCCCTGAAAATGCGGCGAAACTCCTCGCGCAACGCATCGTCGCGGCTTTTGCCGAGCCCTTCATGGTCGGCGGCCGCGCGGAGCCCATTCGCACCAGTGTCGGCTATGCCGTGGCGCCAACCCACGCGATCGACAGCGCCGGCCTACTGCTGGCCGCCGACATCGCCTTGTACCGCGCCAAGGCCGCCGGGCGTGGACGTTTCGCCGGTGCCTCCGATGTGGCCGCTGTGGTGCTGCTGGACGAGACGCACGCGATGGCCGACGATTTGCGTGCCGCGCTGGGCCGCGGCGATCTCGAACTTTGCTGGGAGCCATATTTCGCGCTTCCCGCGCTGGAGATCGCCGGTTACGAAGCCCTGTTGCGCTGGACGCACCCGACGCGCGGTGTTGTTTCACCGTCCGACTTCATTCCCGTGGCCGAGCTGTCGGGCCTGATTACGGCGATCGACAGCTGGGTGCTGGCCACCGCGTGCCGCCAGGCTGCCGCGTGGTCCAGCGACATGCCGATTTCGGTGAATCTGGGTTCCTACTGGCTGCGCGTTGGCGATTTGACGGGGCTCGTTGCCGACGTGTTGCGCGATACCGGCCTGCGGGCCGGCAGGCTGGTTGTTGAAATCACCGAACGCACGGTGATCGACGAGTCGGAATTGGCCCGCGAACGAATCGCCGAATTACAGGCGCTGGGCGTACGCGTGGCACTTGATGATTTCGGCACAGGATATTCAGCATTGTCCTGCCTGATCGCGCTTCCGTTCAACATCCTCAAGCTGGACCAGGCGTTGGTGCGCAACCTCGGGATCGTGCCACGCGCCGAAACCGTGGTGCGGTCGATATTGCAGCTGGGCCGTGGCCTTGGCATGGCGGTATGCGCCGAGGGCGTGGAAACGCCCGCGCAGTTGGCATTTCTGCGGGCGGAAGGTTGCGACATGGTGCAGGGGTATTTGTTCGAGTCGCAGGCGAGCGCGCCGGATCAGGTGCAAGGCGGCACGCCGCACACGGCTTGATACCCATGGGCGCATCCGTGGCGCTATGCGGCGCCGGCCGGCTCCCTACAGACCCGACAACGCAGTGCGGATCGTGTTAATCACCGACGAGGTGAAATCCATACACGCGCCGCCGCTGAACAGCAGCGAGAAATCGACGTCTGACGTTTCAGATTCCGCCCAGGTGGACGCACCCGGCATGCACCCATCGCGCGCATAGTCGATCTGGCGCGGCCCCAGCCCATAAACATTCCAGGTATGGATAAAGGCCGATACGCTCTCGGCATTGGTCACCATGTCAGTGGGCCCCGCCGACAGCTCCCAGATAATGTCGCCGCCCTCGAAGTTGAACGGTTCCTGGGGCGCGTTGCTGGAAATATCGAACACGCTGGGACCGGTATAGGGATAGTCCGCCGCAACCTCATCCGGGTTGGCATTGGCCTGGCTGGTGGGCGACAATGTCCAATTGGTCAGATGCAGCGGCGTAAAGAGTGTATTTGTAACGTAATCAAAGTAATCCATGCCGGCTGCTTTGGCGATCACCATGCTCAGCAGCACATAGCCGACATTGGAATAATTGGCGTAATAACCAGGCGGGCTGTTGAGCGTCAGGCCATACAGATACTGCGCGAACTGCGTTTGTGTCAGCGGCTCCTGGCCCAGTTGCACTTCAATGTCGCGCATTTCGAACAGCGGATCACCGGTGCCGGATCCGGGTAGGCCCGACGTGTGTTCCGCCAGTTCCAGCGATATGATGTTTTTCGCCAACTTGTCCGGCGTTTGCGACGCCAGCAACGGCGTGGTGATGCCGAGGTATGAATACACCCTTTCGCCGCCAGTGAGCTTGCCCTGGGACAGCAATTTGCTGAATGCCGCAGTCACCACCATCTTGCTGATACTGGCCAGTCTGAACACGCTCTTCGTCGTCACCAGGGGGCTGGAGGCGCCCATGGTATAGGCATGGCTGAATATCAGCTTTCCACTTTGGCGGAATGCGAACTGTGCGCTGTGAACGCCATTGGCGGTCATCCAGCTTTCAATTGCGGAATCAAGATTCGGATAATTGCCGATGGAGGTGCCGGCATATTCCACGCGGAAGTCGCCTTGTGTGGTAACGCCGGCCTGCGCCAGCCCCGGCACCGCGAGGGCCACGGCGATTGCGGCCAAACTGCAATTTCGCATGGCGCCCCGCATATGAAAGGTTCCGCTGTGTAGCGGAATATCCCGAATGCAGCAATGAATAATTGGCGACGCCGGTGCGGCTGGCGCGGCGCAACTTACAGTGGAAAAGATCTCGATATAAAAACGTAGCGCGTATCAACTTGGTGTGCCGGGCGTAACGGCTTATGCTCTATGGCTGAATACGCGCCGGCACGCGTGCGCCTTCAGGCCAGTTCGGCATGCTTCACCAAATCCGCCCAAAGGCGGTTCATTTCGTCGATATGGCGCCGTGTCCGCTCCATCGTTCGGCAGGTAACATCTTGATTGTTATGGTGGATCGTCATCTTGCCGTCCTCAAACAGACGGATGTCGTGCTCCATCTGTGATTTGATGCGGAAGCATTCTTGTGCAAGGTCGTGAAGGGTCGTCATCGCGCGCACCTCTTTGCATTTGACTAAACCCGGCAAGGCCGGTCTCGGGGTGGCCCCGCTCGGCGCCGCGCGGGCCGCGGGCAGTAGGGACAGCGCGGCGCCATGGTGGCCGGGTCGCGCTCACGATAATGCGTTGGACGGGGTAGGCAAGGCCTGAAGGCATGTGCCTGACGGCCCGTGTGGGTGTCACTCCAGGTCTTTTCCTCTGGCCTTCTCCGCCGGCCGATGTAGGCTCCGGTTTGAGGCGAATTCGGGAGGTTCCGCCGTGGTCCACACTCCGTCCGGGCCGCGCACCGTAGCCCTGGTTGGGCCGTACGGCGCCGGCAAATCCACTTTGTTCGAGGCCCTGCTGGCCGCTGCCGGCACCAAGCTGGGCCGGGGCGCCGAGCGCGGCGGCAATGACGTGCATGTGGCGCATGCGCGCTTCATGGACGAACCATGGGCGCTGATCGATTGCCCCGGCTCGGTGGAGTTCACGCATGACGTGGCGCATGCCCTGGCCGTGACGGATCTGGCCGTCGTGGTCGCCGATCCCGCGCCAACACGCGCCGCGACGCTGGCTCCCTTGCTGCGGCGCCTCCATCAATTCCACGTGCCGTTCCTGGTGTTCATCAATCGTATCGATACGCTTGCCAACCCGGTGCGCGACACCGTCGCCGCGCTGCAGCCTTTCGCCGCCTGCCCTTTGGTGCAGCGGGAAATCCCCATTCGGGAACACGATGCCGTGAGCGGGTTTGTCGATGTGATCAGCGAACGCGCCTACACCTATCGCGACGAGGCGCATCACGCGCCGCCGCCGGCGGCCGTGGCCGACCGCGAGCAGGAGGCGCGGGCCGGGCTGGTGGAGGTGCTGGCCGACCATGATGACGCGCTGCTGGAAAAGCTCATCGAGGACATCACGGTCAGCTCGGCGGAGATTTACCGGCGGCTGCGCGAGGATCAGGCGGCGTCACAGGTGGCGGGTGTGCTGTTTGGCGCGGCGGATCGGGGCTGGGGCGTTTTCCGGCTGTGGAAGGCGTTGCGGCACGATACCCCGTCTGCCTTTGAAACAGCCGCGCGGCGCGGTGTTGCCCCCGGCGAAGCGCCGCTGGCCCAGATATTCCGCACGCAGCACACGGGCCAAGGCGGCAAACTCAGCTGGGCGCGGATTTGGCGGGGCGCGGTGAAGGATGGCGCGCCACTGAACGGGGACCGGGTAGGCGGCATTCAGCAGGCGCCGGCAGGCCTGACCACAAAAGTAACCGAGGCAAAAGCGGGCGAAATCGCGGCTTTGGGCCGCCTGGATAGTGTTGCCACCGGTGCCATCCTGGGCGAACACGCCGCCGCCACGCTGATTGTTCCCGTGCCACCCGAACCGGTCTACGCCATGGCTATTGCCACGACGGACCGCAAGGACGACGTGCGGCTTTCCGGCGCATTGCAAAAATTGCTCGACGAGCAGCCGTCGCTGGCGATCGAGCATACCGAGGCTGGCGAAACCATCCTGGCCGGACAAGGCGAAATGCATTTGCGCGCGGCGCTGGAGCGGCTGGCGAACGGGTATGGCATGCATGTCACGTCGCGGCCGCCTAGTGTTGCTTATCGTGAAACGATCCGCCGGCCCATTCATCAGCAAGGCAGGCTGAAGCGCCAGACCGGCGGCCACGGGCAGTTCGCGGACGTGCGGCTGGATATCGCACCGCGGCCGCGTGGTGCCGGGTTTATGTTCATCGACAAGGTTGTCGGTGGCGCCGTGCCGCGGCAATACATTCCGGCGGTGGGCGAGGCGGCCGAAGACGCCATGCGCAAGGGCGCGTTCGGCTATCCCGTGGTTGATATTGAAGTAACCCTGGTGGATGGCCGCTATCATGACGTGGACAGTTCGGACATGGCCTTCCGCAATGCCACGCGCATCGCGATCGCCGAGGCGCTGCCCAATGCCGAGCCGGTGCTATTGGAACCGATCGATCACGTAACCGTCAGCGTGCCGAACAATTTTACCGCCAATGCGCAACGCCTGCTCAGCGGCCGGCGCGGGCAAATACTGGGCTATGCGGAACAGCCGGACATGCCAGGATGGGACGATGTGGAAGCCCTGGTTCCGCAAGCCGATCTGTTTGGATTTATCATAGAACTGCGCAGCATGACGATGGGCCTGGGTACGTATCGGCACCATTTCGATCACCTGGCCGAAGTCCACGGCAAGGCCGCCGCGGCAGTGCAGCGGGCGGCAGCCGGATAAGCCTCACGCCCTAAGCCTCACGCCCCCGGGGCCCCCGCGAAGGCAGCTACGGCGGAACTTCGATATTAACGGTCGAATCCTTGAAGGCGAGCGAAACCATTGCGCCACCGCTCGGTAGCTTGGCGGCGCCCAGCCGCACCATGAATTCAGTCAGCGTAGAGGCGCCCGAGGCAAAATTACTCCAGCGCAGAATTTTCGGCGCGATCGCACCAAAGGCCGGCGGGTTGGCCGAAACCAGGTCAGCCGAGGTCACCAGCCCGTTTTCGTCCACAGTGAAGGTCAGGATCGCGCAGCCTTGGCTGACGCTGTCGAAAACGCCAAGGCGCGGGGAAGGTGTGTTGACGCCGCGTGGCGCCAACGTGGTTTGTACATAATGGTCCACATCCGCCGGCCATGGGCAATCGCGCGCCGCGGCATCTGTCACCTTCAAGCCGTTCGCGGCGCGCGTCTGTGCTGCCTCGCCGCTCTTGGGGTTGGTATCTTGCCCACCAGGGTGGCTACAACCGCTGGCCAATGCACAGGCAAGGACGATACGGATTGTGGCCCGAATCGGGCGGTGGGTTGTGGAGTGGTTTACGAGAGCTGTTTTCACAAGAGCTTACACTACCCGGGCGCTGCGGAACCGCAAGAGGATCGCCGGACGTCCACGCGGACCAATGCGCCGCGCCGTTGCTGGTGAGCGCAACAAGCAAAAGCTTTTTGTTTCTTTTTTCAAAAAAGAAAGCGCTTTCTTTTTTGAAAAAAGAAACAAAAAACTTTTGCTTTTTGTAATATTGTGTAACCGGTTAGGCGCCGCGCGAGGCTTCCAGGGCGGCCAGGCGGGCTTCGAGCGCTGCAATGCGCGACTCGGCGGATTCCTGGGCGGCGCGGGCGTTCGCGGCCAGTTCGGTCACTGCTTCCAGCTCTTCGCGCCGCACGAGTTCAAGCTTGCGGATGGTATCATCCACACGGGCGCGCATGCCGGCTTCCAACTCTTCCCGCAGACCGGCCAGGGCGGAAATCGCACCACCGGCCACGCCCGCCAGGTCTTCGAAAAAGCGGGGACGGTCACTCATCGGGAACACTCCTCGGGCAAATTGCGTGCGGTCATGCGGCGAACCAGGTGAGGCCAAAGCAACCCGGCCTGGCTAACAGCATATAGGCATTCGCTTTGCCCGTCGCCTGCCGCCCCAAACGCTGCGGTGCAGCGGCCACTTCACCCCATCCCCCGAACCTCCTACAGGGTGCCCATGATTCTCGTCACCGGCGGCGCCGGCTTCATTGGTTCCTATCTGCAGGCCGAATTGTTCGACCGCGGCACCGAAACCGTCATCACCGACCGGCTTGGCACGAACGGCAAGTGGCGCAACATCGCCGCCCACCCCCCGGTGCGCATCATCCACCCCGACGATCTGGACGACTGGCTGGACAGCCATCCTCCGCTGGAAGCCGTGTTCCACATGGCCGCTGTCAGCCGAACCTTGGCCACGGACGGTGACCACGTGTGGCGCACCAACGTGGAGCTGAGCCTGAAGCTGTGGGAATGGTGTGCCCATCGCGGCGTGCGCTTCATCTACGCCAGCTCCGCCGCCACCTACGGCGACGGCGAGAGCGGCTTCGACGACGATCCGGCAGCCCTGGACCGGCTGCAGCCCAAGAACCTGTACGGCTGGTCGAAACACGTGTTCGATTGCCGGGTAGTGGACATGCTGCGCCGGGGCGCGCCGCGGCCGCCGCAATGGGCCGGGCTGAAATTCTTCAACGTCTACGGCCCGAACGAGTACCATAAGGGCGAGATGGTTTCGGTCGTTAAAGTGAAATACGACGAAATCGCCGACGGGCGGATCCCGACCTTGTTCCGGTCCACCCACCCCGATTTGGCCGACGGCGCGCAGCAGCGCGATTTCGTCCACGTCGCCGATACCGTCGCCGTCATGCTGTGGCTGCTGGACAATCCGGGCGTAAACGGCCTGTTCAATGTCGGCACCGGTACGGCGCGCACCTACCAGGATTTGGTCAATGCGGTGTGCGATGCCGCCGGTGCCCCCCGCCAGGTTGATTTTGTCGACATGCCGGAACCCCTGCGCGCGCAGTACCAAAGCTTCACGCGCGCCCGTATCGACCGGCTGCGCGCGGCGGGATACACGGCGCCCTTCATGAGCCTGGAGGAAGGCGTGAACACCTACGTGCGCAATTACCTCAGCCAGCCAAATACCTACCGGTAATGGCGACCGTTCTGCCGTTTCCCAATTTCGATCCGGTGCTGGTGCATATCGGCCCGCTATCGATCCGCTGGTACGCGCTCGCCTACATCACGAGCCTGGTGGTGGGCTGGTGGGGTGTGCGGCGCCTGGCGCGGCGTAGCCCGGCCGTCGCCACCCATACCCAGGTGGATGATTTCCTCACCTGGGCGACGCTCGGCGTGGTTCTGGGCGGCCGGTTCGGATATATCTTATTCTACCAGCCCGGCTTCTATTTCTCGCACCCGCTCAACATGCTGCAAGTGTGGAACGGCGGCATGAGCTTCCACGGCGGCATGCTGGGCGTAGTGCTGGCATTGGTAATTTTTTGCCGCCGCAACGGCATTTCACTGCTGGGCTTCGCCGACCGCCTGGCCATCGTCAGCCCCATGGGCTTGGGCCTCGGCCGTTGTGCCAACTTTATCAACGGCGAGCTATGGGGCCGCGCGGCATCGCCGAACCTGCCCTGGGCGATGATCTTCCCCAACGATCCCGACCAGATCCCGCGCCATCCCAGCCAGCTTTACGAGGCGCTGATGGAAGGGCTGGTGCTATTCCTGGTGGTATTCCTTCTGTCCCGCCGCCACGCCATCCGTGCCCGGTTTGGGCTGCTGACCGGCGTGTTCCTGATGGGCTACGGCGCTGCCCGCATCATAGGCGAGTTCTTCCGCCAGCCCGATCCGTTCCTGGGGTTTCTATGGGCGGGCGCCACGATGGGCCAGCTGTTGTGCATTCCCATGATCCTCGCGGGCGCGGGACTGGCCGCTTACGCGTTTAGCAGGCCGGCTGTTGTGGCTGAGGTGGCTTGAATAGGAAGGCTGGGTGGGACGAAGCCGTCCCCCCCAGACCCCCCGGCTTTTATTTGGGCGGGGCTGGCATCAAGGCCTCGCCCGCAATTTGCGCAGGGGGGTCTGGGGGGGACGGCTTCGTCCCACCCAGCCTTCCTTAGGCCTTCCCCATGCAACGCCTCGACGCCTTCATGGCGCAGGCCAACGCCGCGTATTACGCGAATCACGACCCGTTCCAGGACTTCACCACCGCGCCCGAAATCGCCCAGATGTTCGGCGAGCTACTCGGTGCTTGGGCGGCGGTCACCTGGTCCCAGCTCGGCGCGCCAACCCCGGTGCATCTGGTGGAGGCAGGCCCAGGGCGCGGCACGTTGATGCAGGATGCACTGCGCGCCATGTCGCGCGTGGCGCCGGCATTCGCTGCCGCGTGTCAGGTGCATTTCATTGAAACCTCGCCCCGCCTGCGCGACCAGCAGCACGCAAGGGTGCCGCAGGCGCAGTGGCACGAGACCCTGGAAACCGTGCCGGCGGGCCCCGCAATTGTGATTGCCAACGAGTTCCTGGATGCGCTGCCGATCCGCCAATTCGAACGCCGCCAGGGTGCATGGGCGGAGCGGTACGTCGCGGACGGCGCTTTTCGCCTCTACGCGACGGATATGAAGCTTGCGCCATTGGAAGACGGCAGCGTGCTGGAATACGGCGAGGCAGCGCGCGCCTGGGTCGGTGCGCTCGCGGCGCGGCTGACGCGGCATGGTGGCGCCGCGCTGATCCTGGATTACGGCCCGGCCCGCAGCGGCCCCGGCGACTCGCTGCAGGCGCTCCGGGGCGGCCGCCCCGCCAGCCCCCTGGCCGACCCAGGCAGTGCCGACCTTACGGCCCATGTCGATTTTCAAGCTTTGGCCGAAACCGCGCGGCAGGCCGGGGCCGCGCCGTGGGGCCCTCTGCCCCAGGGCGAGTTGCTGCACCGTTTGGGTCTGCGGCCGCGCACCGAACGACTCGCCGCAGCCAATCCCGCGCGCGCCGCGGCGCTGCATGACGCGGCGCATCGGCTGGCGGCACCGCAGCGCATGGGCGCATTATTCAAAGCGCTGGCCATCACACAGCCCACAAGCCAGCCGCCGCCCGCTTTCGAGGACTAGGTCGCCTATGAGCGCAGAGTATCTGACGCACCCTGCAATCGCCGCACGGCACGGGTTTTTCACACGCCGCGGCGGCGTGTCGCAGGGGCCCTATGCCAGCCTGAACGCCAGTCTTTCGGGCGGTGACGACGTTACGCATGTGACCGCCAATCGCGCCTTGGTGGCCGCAGCATTGGGCGTGCCGGCCACCGCATTGCTGGGCTTGAAGCAGGTACATGGAACCACCGTGATTACGGTGACCGAAGCCTGGCCGGCCGGGCAGGGGCCTGACGCCGATGCTTTGGTGACTAACCGTCCGGGCTTGGCATTGGGTGTAATTACCGCGGACTGCGCGCCCGTGCTGCTGCACGACCGCCATGCCGGTGTGGTGGGGGCCGTGCATGCCGGATGGCGTGGCGCTGCCGCTGGGGTGCTGGATGCGGCAGTGGCCGCCATGGCGGTGCTGGGTGCCAGCCCGGCTGGAATCACCGCCGTGATCGGTCCGTGTATTGCTCAAGGCAGCTATGAAGTGGGGCCGGACCTGCGCAACGAAATATTGCCAACTCTTGCCGGCGCCTCGGCGTTTTTCCAGGCAGGCCGTCCGCCCGACCGCTTTCAGTTCGATCTTGCCGGCTACTGCTTGGCGCGGCTGCGCGCGGCTGGCATCGTGGCGGTGGATGTGTTGGGTGTAGACACCTGCGCCGACGCGGAGCGTTTTTTCAGCCACCGCCGCCGCACACTGGGTGCAGGCGGCCCGATTGGACACCAGATATCCGCCATAACCCTCTGAGGAGACCGCAGAATGACCGTGAGCCAAGACGTTAACATCGATGCGCTGTGCCACACGGCCCGCGACATCAGCCGCCACATTGCCGGCATGGCTGACGAGCTGCTGAGTATTCATCACGCCAACACCAATGCCGATTCTGAATTGGTGCCACGCCAGATCAACAAGATTCGTGATCAGATTGCGTTGTTGAGCGCCGTTGTTGAGGATATCGCGCGGGCTTGAATAAAAGCTGGGTGGAGTGAAGCCACTCCCCCCAGACCCCCCTGCTGATGTTCGAGGCCTTTATGAAGGCCCCGCCCTCATAATAGCCGGGGGGTCTGGGGGGAGTGGCTTCACTCCACCCAGCCTTCCTTAAGGGGCACCCCATGAAATCCGCATTCGTAACAGGCGGCAGCGGCTTCGTAGGCCGCGCGCTCATCCTGGAATTAGTCTCCCGTGGTGTTCCCACGCGCGCGCTGGCCAGGTCGCCCAAGGCGGCGGAAGCGGTGCGCGAAGCCGGGGCGGAACCCGTCATGGGCGACCTGGCGAATATCGCCGCCATGCAAGCCGGCATGGAGGGTACGGACGTCGTGATCCACGCCGCCGCGAAAGTGGAGGATTGGGGCCCGCGCGAGGCATTCCAGGCAGCCACGATCGATGGCACCCGCAATGCGTTGCGCGCCGCACAAGCGGCTGGTGTCGCGCGGTTTGTTCATATCGGCACCGAGGCGGTGCTGGCAGCCGGCGGCCCGATCGTTCGTGCTGATGAAACCGTGCGGTACCCGGTGGTGCCGAACGGCTTATATCCGTGGTCCAAGGGGCAGGCGGAGCGGGATGTGGTCGCCGCAAACGGTGAGGGGTTCACTACCGTTTCCGTGCGCCCGCGCTTCATCTGGGGGCGCGGCGATACGACGTTGCTGCCGCAAATCACACGCGCCATGCAAAGCGGCGCCTGGGCGTGGTTCGGCGGTGGCCACCATCTCAGCTCCACATGCCACGTGCGCAACGTGGTGGAGGGCGCGCTGCTCGCCGCCGAGCGCGGCGCGGGCGGCGAGATCTATTTCCTCACCGACGGGGCGCCGGTGGAATTCCGCGATTTCATCACGCGGCTGGCGGCGACCCAGGACGTGGTGGCGCCGGCGCGAGAAATGCCCATGTGGCTGGTGAATGCAGTAGCCGCCGGCGGTGAGTTCGTTTGGAAAACCTTTTCGCTGCCGGGCCGTCCATTGCTGACCCGCACGGCAGTGAATTTGATGTTCATGGAGGTAACGGTGGACGATACGAAAGCGCGGCGTGAGCTGGGCTACACAAGCCATATTTCCCTGGACCATGGGCTGGCGGAATTGAGTGCCGACTATCTGGCGAAAGCCGCATGACCGGCGCGCAGCGTTTGGCCATGCGCCTGGGGCTGACGGTGGTGGTAGGGCTCGCCGCAGGCACGGCCGTGCTGTTCGGCTGTTCGGAAACCGCGACATTGCCGGTTTCCGCGGGCACCGGCCCCAATCCGCAATTACCGCCTCCGGTGCACACGCCGTTCCCCACCGTGAAGGTGGCCAGTGTGGTGGGATGGCAAAACGGCGCCAAGCCGATGGCGGCACCGGGCCTGACGGTGAGCGCATTCGAAACCGGGCTGCACCATCCGCGCTGGCTGTATGTGCTGCCGAATGGCGATGTGCTCGTGGCAGAAACGAATTCGCCGCAGTATGCCGGCGACGCCAAGGGCGTGAAAGGCTTTGTCGCTCGCCTAATCATGGGCCGCGCCGGCGCCGGGGTGGACAGCCCAAACCGTATTTCCCTGCTGCACGCAACGCCGGGCGGGGTGCAAAAATTTACCTTTCTGCAGGGTCTGAATTCTCCGCTGGGCATGGTGTTGGTAGGTAACGATTTCTACGTGGCCAATACCGATAACCTGGTGCGTTATTCATACACGGTTGGCGACACGAGCATCACGGCAACTGGCGTAAAACTGGTGGATTTACCGGGCGGCCCGATTGATCATCATTGGACCAAGAACGTCGTGGCCAGCCCTGACGGCAGCAAGCTCTACGTCTCGGTAGGCTCCAACAGTAACGTTGGTGATAATGGGCTTGCGGCCGAGGAAGGCCGTGCGGCTATTTGGGAAATCGATCGCGCCACCGGCGCGCACCGTATTTTCGCCAGCGGCATTCGCAATCCTGTGGGCATGGGCTTCAACACCCAAACCGGCGCGCTCTGGACCTCGGTGAACGAGCGCGATGAAATCGGTAGCGACCTGGTGCCCGATTACATGACGCATGTGCAGGATGGCGCGTTTTACGGTTGGCCCTGGAGCTATTACGGCCAGCACCTCGACGACCGTGTGCAGCCACCGCGGCCGGATATGGTGGCCCGCGCGGTGGCACCCGATTACGCGCTGGGACCGCATACGGCGTCTCTGGGGTTCACCTTTTCCCATACGGGCGCGCTACCCACCGCGTTCCAGGACGGCGCATTCATCGGTCAGCACGGCTCCTGGGATCGCAATCCCCCCAGCGGCTACAAGGTAATTTTCGTGCCCTTCAAGGATGGCAAACCCGCGGGCGCGCCGGTGGATATATTGACCGGCTTTCTGGATGCGGCAGGTCACGCGCAGGGGCGCCCGGTAGGCGTGGCACTGGATGCACAAGGTGCGCTACTGGTGGCGGACGATGTGGGGAATACGGTGTGGCGGGTTACGGCCGCCACACCGTAAATCAACTGGCCAGGGTCAGGAGCCGCTAACAGGCGGCGGCGAACCCGGGCCGGTGCAGGTTTTCGTTTGCAGTGCGGTTTGTACCGCTTCCAGTTCGCCTTTCAAACGGCCGATCTCCGCGGCGCGGTTTTCGCCAACCATGCTGCCGATCGGTAGGCCCAGTAGCAAAACGCCCACGGCGTCATTGGTGCTAGCAGAGGATTGCGCGGCACTGGCTTTCGCCAACGCGTCCGCCAACTGCGTTTGGTCCGCGCCGAGCTGCTCGCAGGACAAGGTTCTGTACGGAACGTCGCTGACGTAAATCGGATCGATGTACTCCGGACTTTGCGCGCAGGCGGCGAGAGCGAGACACGCGGCGAGGACAAGGCAACCCAAATATCTTATATGCATCGCGGCTCGTTACGAGGATTGGCGGGTTGTAGCAACAAGGTGGCATTGCGCGAGCAGGGAGGGGCTAGCCGACGGCGACTGTCGCCTCACGATCGCAGTCTTTGCTTGCGCGGATTAGAGCGGTAGGGCATCATTCGTGCAAAGCATCGAAAGCGCGCTATGTCCACCTCAACGCAACCAATACCTCAGCCGCTTCTTACGTATGATGGCCGAACCGCCGACCTCTACCGGATATTTCTCATAAATCTGCTGCTGAATATCGTAACGCTCGGCATTTGGCGTTTCTGGGGTATTACCCGTACCCGGCGCTACCTCTGGTCGCGCACCAGCAGTAACGGCAGCCGTTTCGAATATGATGGCACCGGCGGGCAGCTCTTTGTCGGCTTTCTGCTGGCGATGCTTGTGATCCTGGGTATGCTCGGCGTCGCGTTCGGTTGCGTGGTGGCGTTGCGTGGCCACGGATTCGTCGCCGCAATACCGATTATCCTGGTTTATGTGGGGATCCTTGTGCTGGCGCTCGGCGCACCGTTCTCCGCGCAGCGCTATCGCCTCAGCCATACGGTATGGCGCGGTATTCGTGGCGGTATGGAGGGTTCGATGCTCGCCTACGGCCTACGGGCGCTTGGGTATGTATTCCTCATGGTTGTGTCGTTCTATCAGTGCATCCCCTGGGCTTCGCTGCGGCTGCTCGAACGTCGCATCAATGCCAGTTCCTTCGGCAATCAGCGTTTTGCCGCGCGCGGTAAGCCGGGCCAGCTCTATGTCCGTTTTCTCTTGACGTTTCTGGCCGTTGCAGTTCTCGTGGCCGTCGTGTTCGCAACGACATGGGTGTTTGTCGAGCCGTTATTCAAAGCTGCCGGCCTCGCGGCGCAACAACACCAGCCTGTTGACCCGCGCATCTCCCGCGGCATCACCTTCGCTTTCTTGCCCGCCTACCTAGTCGTAGGTCTCGGTGCGTCCTTGATTTCTGCCAGCTACACGGCTGCTTTTTTTCGCCACATCACCAGCCACACCACGCTGGGCGGCATTCAATTCAGCAGCGCGGTTACCACCGGCACGGTGATACGTTTGATCGCTGGCAATGCCCTGCTGCTGATTGTCACGCTGGGCTTCGGGATGCCGATCGTCACGCAGCGCAATGTGCGGTACTTCACCAGCAACCTGCTCGCCACCGGAAGTCTCGACCTGGCAACTCTCGGTCAGAACGAACAGCGCGTTTCCCGCTTCGGCGAAGGCATGTTCCAGGCGCTGGATGCCGGCGCCGGTATCGCTTAGAGCCATCCATGTCAGTTGGGCGAACCCGCCCACACCCGCGTTGAACGAAGCCAGGTCAGCGCCAGCGGATGCGGTGTTCTTTGACGGGCAAACCGCGGCGGGGCAGCCAGTGCTGGCCCGCCTCGGCGACACCAGCCTCGTCATCCACAGTATGGACGGCATTTCGCTCGCCAGTTGGCCGCGTGCGGACCTGATCCGCACCGATGCCGATGCGGCCGACGAAGCTTTCGGCGCCCACGCCACGTTGCGGGCCGGGCGGGGCCCGCAACGCCTCCAAATCCATGACCCGGACCTGCTTGCCGAGCTCCGTCAAGTCGGTCTTATTCGGACCAGCAGTTCGGCCTGGTCAACGCGCAGATGGGGAGCGCTCGGCGCGGGCTTCCTGGTGGCGCTGGCAATCGCCGCTGTCCTGATTGATCAGCTGCCGTCGCTGGCATTGCCGTTGGTGCCGCATTCGCTAGAGCGCGGATGGTCCGCCGGGCTTCAGGCGGCACTTTCCAGTGGCAGCCGCCGATGCAGGTCGCCGCAAGGAACGGCGGCGCTTTCGCTTTTGATCGGCCGGCTATCCGCTGCCGCCGGTATTACACCAGCGCCGGGTTTCGCCGTCATCGCCAATCCGATGATCAACGCGTTCACGCTGCCAGACGGTCGAATTGTCATCCTGCAAGGCCTTATCAAGAAAGTACAGGATCCGGATGAGCTATCCGGTGTTCTGGCCCACGAGTTGGGCCATGTGCGCAAGCGCGACCCTACGCGTGAAATGCTTCGTGCCCTGGAACTGAACATGCTCGCCCGCTCTATCGGCTGGGGCGGTAACGTGGCGGGTCAGATGGCGGCCTTGTCGTACGGCCGAAAGGCCGAAGCCGCCGCCGATGCCAGTGCTCTGCAGACCCTGCGAGCCGCCCATTTGCGCGCGGACGGGCTTTCGCGCTTTTTCACCCTCTTGCTGCAATCCACGAGTGACGACGCATTGCCGGCGTTCCTATCCAACCATCCGACTACAGCCAACCGCGCCGCTGACCTGCAAGCAAGCGGGGAGGGCGAGACCGCCATGGACGCGCCGGACTGGGCCGCCGTGCGTCGCATTTGCGACCAGCCGTGAGCGATTTGAATTACCAATTGGCGCTGGTTCCGACTGATATACGGTGAAGGCAAGTAGTTCTTTTTTGCAAAAAAGAACCAAAAAACTTTCCCGCTTATCAACCAATCAACACGGGCTTGTACGACGCTTGGTTATGGCTCATGATTCGCTGAGCGATGGAGGCGGTGATGCGCGCTTTGATGAAG
>FSZX01000064.1_pt1 | contig 18569 bp, 18 predicted proteins | sample 1638961 | NCBI WGS metagenome assembly FSZX01 (sample SAMEA3914812, study PRJEB12502) | metagenome | biome: forest; material: soil | place: Canada | collected 2011-07-07 | depth 0.1 m
CCAGCGGGGTCCAGGGGCAGAGCCCCTGGCCTTTTTTAGTGGACCGCGGCCGCCGCTTCTTCGAGTGGCTGCGCCGCATCCGGCAGCACCGCATCCGGCAGCTCCTCAGCCCCGCCGATATCCTGGCCAGACGCCGCCAGTTCCTGGCTAATGCCATCAAGCACCGCGCCGCTGATCAGTTCGCAGTACAACGTGATCGCGCGAATAGCGTCGTCATTGCCGGGGATCGGGTAGGTAACGCCCTGCGGATCGGAATTGCTGTCCAGCACGGCAATCACGGGAATGCCGAGCTTGTTGGCTTCTTCGACCGCGAGCTTTTCCTTGTTCGTGTCGATGATGAACAGGATGTCCGGCAGGCCGCCCATTTCCTTGATGCCGCCCAGGCTGCGTTCCAGCTTGTCGCGGTCGCGCGTCATTTCCAGGACCTCTTTCTTCGTCAGACCCTGGGTGTCGCCGCTGAGCTGCTCGTCGATCTGGCGCAGGCGCTTGATCGAGCCGGTGATGGTTTTCCAATTGGTCAGCATGCCGCCGAGCCAGCGATGGTTGACGTAGTATTGGCCGCAACGCGCGGCCGCCTCGGCCACGTGCTCAGCCGCGGCGCGCTTGGTGCCGACGAACAGCACGCGGCCGCCGCGGGCCGTCACGTCGCGCACTTCGCGCAGCGCGCGGTCGAGCATCGGCACGGTCTGCTGCAGATCGATAATATGCACTTGGTTGCGCACACCGAACAGGTACGGCGCCATGCGCGGGTTCCAGCGGCGGGTGTGGTGGCCAAAGTGAACGCCAGCTTCGAGCAGCTGACGCAAAGAGAAATCGGGCATCGCCATGTGCGTAATCCTGTCCTGATGGTCCGGTTGGGCCTCCGCGGGGAAACTGCCTGATGGCACCGGACCCAGGGCTTGCGGCCCAGGGAGGAACCCCGCGTGTGAATTACCGCCGCGCACCTGGGCTTAGGTGTGCGGTGGCGCCCGGGATATGGCGGAAAGCGGTAGCCCGCGCAAGGGCCAGTAGCCTGCTCACACTTGCCAGAGCGGCATACTTGCCAGAGCGCATACTTGTCAGGGGAGCCTCGGCACGTCACTGACGCAGCATGCGCCTGACCGTGTTCCTGCTCGCCGCCACGGCCATTCGGCTGATCGTCGCCGCGACAATGCCGATATCGGCGGATGAGGCCTATTACTGGCTGTGGGCGAAGGCTCTGGCACCCGGCTATCTGGACCATCCGCCCATGGTGGCGCTGTGGATCTGGGCCGGCACCAAGATTGCGGGCGACTCGGCGCTGGGCGTTCGGCTGCTGGGTCCATTCGCGGCCGCCGCGGGATCACTGCTGCTGGTCAGCGCGGGCCGTGACCTGGCGCCCGGAACGCAAGCCGGCAACCGCGCCGCTTGGATACTGAACGGCACGCTAGTGCTGAATGCCGGCGCGGTTCTGATGACGCCCGATACACCGTTGCTGCTGTTCTGGACCGCCGCGCTGGCAGCACTGGCGCGGCTGGCGCGCACCGGCGACGGGAAATGGTGGCTGGCGGCGGGCGCCGCTGCCGGATTGGCGCTTGATAGTAAGTATACAGCCGCTCTTTTGGCGCCGTGCATGGTGCTGTGGCTGTTGCTGGTGCCGAACCTGCGGCACTGGCTGAGACGCTGGCAGCCTTACGCGGGCGGCGCCCTGGCGCTTGCCTTGTTCGTGCCCGTGCTTGCCTGGAACGCGGCGCATGGCTGGGCGAGCTTCGCCAAGCAAGGCGGCCGCGAGGGCGATTGGCACCCTGCCCAAGCGGCATCGAACCTGGCCGAATTGATCGGTGGGCAAATCGGCTTGGCGACGCCTCTACTGTTCGCGCTGTTCTGCTGGGGCACGTGGCGGCTGGCGCGCGCCGGCGGTTTGCGCGAGGCGCGGACGGCACTGCCGCTAATCTTCACCTTGCTCCCCGTCGCGGTGTTCCTACAGCACGCGCTGGGTGGCCGCGTGCAGGCCAATTGGCCGGGCGTTGTTTATCCTGCGGCTGCCCTGGGCGCGGCAATGGCCGGTGTAGGCCTTTGGCGCGCCGCCACCATGCTGGGCCTCGCCTTATCCGCTCTGGTTTTTGTGCAGGCCGCCGCAGCTCCGTTCGCCCTGCCCCGCCGGCTTGATTTTTCGCTGATCCGGCTGGCGGGCTGGGGTGCACTGGCGCGCCAAACTGGGGCAGCCGGGGTACAGAACCACGCCGCTTTCATCGCGGCCGATGAGTATGGGCTGGCCTCCGAGCTGGCGTTTTACAGCGCGGAACCGGTGCTGGGCGTGGAGGCACGCTGGACCTTGTTCGCCATGCCACCAGCAAGCCTACCGGGCCAAACGGGCCTATTGCTACGCAGCGCCAGACGCACCGGTAAACCGGATCCCAAGCTGTGGCCGGGTGCCGTCGATATTGGCCACCTGACGCGCGCGCGGAACGGCGTCGCCGCCGAAAGCTACACGATCTACCGGGTGAACGCGCCACTCGGCCTTCCTGCGGTGTGGTTGCCGCCGCGCCAATTAGCTCGGGATTAAGACGGGCGCCGCATATTGAGCACGGACCTATTCCGGTGGCACGCACTCATGGCGAAAAAGGGCGACAAGAAAGGCATCACGATCATCCGGCGGGAGGAGATCATTGCCGCCGGCCATCATGGCGGCGCGTGGAAAGTCGCCTACGCCGATTTCGTGACGGCCATGATGGCGTTCTTCCTGCTGATGTGGCTGCTGAACGCCACAACGGAAGCACAACGCCGGGGCCTAGCCGATTATTTCAGTCCGACGATCGCGAATTCGCGCGGCACGTCAGGCAGCGGCCGGCCGTTTGGCGGCAAATCTCCGTTCGAGGATGGACCGGCGATTTCCGACCGAGGCACCATGGTAACCATGAATGGCAATGCGCCACCGGTGGATGTGGAGGATGACGGCAGCGATACCCCCGTGGTGCGCAGCGTGCACAGCACAGCCAAGGATGCGGCGGGAACCGACACGGGCGGCCATACGGCGCTGAGCGGCAATGCAGCTTCAGCCATGAACGCGGCCGACCAGGCGGCCGCACGGCGCGCCGAACAGGCGGCATTCAAAAATGCCGCCGCGGCCATGCAGCAGGCCGTGGCTTCCGATCCGGCATTGGCCGCATTCGCGCATCAGCTTTCCATCGATCTGACACCGCAGGGTTTGCGGGTGCAAATCCGCGACGCCGACCAGCGTCCCATGTTCGATACCGGATCGATCGAGCCAAACGCCCAAGCACGCGCGCTGCTGCAACGCCTGATCCCGATCCTGGCAAAACTGCCGGAGGCGATTTCAATCGCCGGCTACACCGATGCTGCACCGTATAGCGGCGTAGGCCGTACCAACTGGGATCTTTCGTCCGAGCGCGCCAACGCCACGCGCCGCCTGTTGACGGAAGGTGGCCTGCCTGATGGCCGCATTCGCGATGTCGGCGGCCACGCCGATCGCGATCTGCTCCTGCCCGCCGACCCACTTGCCGCCGCCAACCGCCGCGTCGCCATCATTCTACTGCGCACCGCGCCGGCGCACTGAATGATACGGTTAGCGGAATATAAGGGTGCCCGCCCTCGATTTCGAAAGCAAGAAATGCAATCAGTTGGATTCTTTCTCATAAATCAAAAGTTTTTTGGTTCTTTTTTTCAAAAAAGAACAAAAGAAAGCATTTCCTTTTTGAAAAAAAGAAACAAAAAACTTTTACTTCTTTGGGCTTCGTTTGATAAATGCACTGCCGTGCTAGTGGCATTGTAATGCTGACTCTTGGCGGGTTGGGATTTTTGCTGGCTTGCGTGTTTGGCAGTTTTATGGCCAGCGGCGGGGCAATTGGTCCGCTGATGGAGTCTATGCCGTTCGAGCTGCTGACCATTTTGGGCGCCGCGATTGGCACGTTTGTCATGGCCAATTCCATGCATGACGTGAAACACACATTGGCTGGATTTGGCACGATCCTGAAAGGAGAGCGTTATCACAAGAGCGACTATGTGGATTTACTATCGCTGTTGTACTGGTTTACCCGGCTGGCGAGCCAGCGCGGTGCCATGGCGCTGGAACCGCATATCGAAAAGCCTGAGGAAAGCTCGGCGTTCAAACATTTTCCAAAAATCCTCGCCAACCACCACACGACCGCGTTTATTTGTGACTATATGCGTATGATCGGCATGAACGCGGACGATCCGCATCAGATCGAAGACATCATGGCGCGCGAATTAAAGAAAACCATGGCCGAGGAAATGCATCCCAGCCATGCCATTCAAACCATGGCCGACGCACTGCCGGCCCTGGGCATCGTGGCGGCGGTGCTGGGTGTGATTAAGACGATGGGGCATATCAACGAACCGCCCGCGGTATTGGGCGAAATGATTGGCGGTGCGCTGGTGGGCACGTTCCTGGGTGTGCTGCTGGCGTATGGCATCGCCGCGCCCTGTGCCTCGCGCCTTCAGGCGATCGTAGGTGCGGACAGCAAATACGGCGAGGTTATCCGCGCGGTGCTGGTGGCCCATTTGCACGGCAACGCGCCGCAGGTAAGCGTAGAAACAGGGCGCAAGATGGTACCCAACGAGCACATGCCAAGCTTCGCCGACCTGGAACAGTCACTACAAGCGTTACAAGTTCCAGCCTAGGAACGTTATTTATCGCATAGACGTAAGCGGTAAACTCAACGCGTCGACCCATAGAAAAAGGTTTTTGCTTCTTTTTTCAAAAAGAAGCGCTTCCTTACTTTATTGCCCTCATGCAAATATCGGCGGCACAGGATTAGCAAAGCGGCCTTCAAAATAACCGCTGCGGATATAGTGCATATGGCCGGATATCAACCTACCCTCCTCCACACTGCGGCGTATATCACCGTAGCGGGCCAGATAATCCGTTTCGTCGAACGGCGCGCGTTCCACGACCGGCCGCAACACATGCGGCAGCTCCGACATGATTTCTGGAGGAAGCAGAGCTTGTAGCTGGCGGACGGACGGCAGTGGCACCGCGGCCAGGAGCGCCTGGATATCGACCACATCCTGCGCCCGGCCGGCGGCGCGGGCGGCCACCGCGGTTTCCGCCAGGTTAGCGAAAAACTTCACGACCTCGCGGGCCTGACGACTCGCTACCAATCGGTGAGCATACGCGGGCGCGCGGATTTTTTCGACGACAAGCTCGATTTCGTAGCAGCCCTTTGCGTGCAATTCAGGCGGCACGCCATAGCCGAAGCCTTCGTCATTGTCGCGCAGGCTGCGCAGCCGCCAGGCGCCTACCGGTAATGCGGTCTCGATTTCCGTCATCAGCACAGACGGCATGTAGAATCGTTGATGATTGCCATTGAAGCGCGACGGCAAATCGGCCTTGCGTTCGTAAAGCTGCTGGTGCGGCACGGCGATCACCAGGTAGCCGCCGATTTTCAGAACCCGGAACCAGTCCGCCAGGATGGTTTTCCAATCGGTTATATGTTCCAGGCAATGACTGGCGAACACGGCATCCTGGCTGAGATCGGCGAACGGCAAATGCACACCGTCATAACCGGGATAATCAAGCTCAACGCCGATGGCGCGGTCCGTCACGGGTACGGCGTCCGCCTTGCCGCCGCGATAGCCGATGTCCAGCACGGCGTCTCCGGACAGATAGCGGTCGTAGAAACCTTCGCGCAGGCGCCTTGCATGGCTACGCAGGGTTTCCGCGCCCAATTTGCGGTCACCGTTGGGCGCGGTCGCGGCGATCGGGGCAGCCAATGACGCGCTCTCCACCGCCGCCGCCGGCTCGTCCACTGTTTGCACGGGTTCGGACACTTCAGGAGGCTGCCGTGTTGCCTTGCGCGCCATTAATACCTCTCCGGGGATCTCGCGCGAGGTTTTGCCGTGAAGCCCGCGCCGGCCGCAAGAGCGGATACGTCAGCTTCGCGGCAGGACTTACCACGGGCTAGGCCTCCGCCAGTTCCATCTCCGCAAGATGGGCCAGCGTTGCATCACTCCATGCAGCACCTGTGCGCGCTTCAGCCCACGCGGTTTGGAAGGCGAGCCCAAAGCCATTGTCCACGGCGCCGGTCAGCCGGGCACGCTCGATCGCCGTTCCGGCCTGTGCATCCTGCGCCATGACGGCGCAGATCGCGGCCGTGGCCGAGTCGACGGCCGCTACGGAAAGCAAGCGGCGCAATTCATCCACCGGCCGAGCGCGCAGAGCTTCGAACCACACGATGCGGAGGCCGCACCCTGCCCCCAGCAACTTGTCCAGGGCATCGATCGCCTGGCGCAACACGGCGGCCACCGATTGGGGTGGCTCTGCGAAGGCGCGGTGGCGCGACAGCGCCCATGGAGCTATCCGCCGCAGCATGAAAACGGCGGCGGCACCAGGTGCGGCTTGCAAGAGAGGCAGGGGGCGTGCGTTGCATTGGCTGCGCAGCTTGATGAAAGGGCTTGGCCCCAAAATCCGGCACAGGCTCGCGAGGCAGGCACGATGCAGGGCAATCTCCATGCTCAGCCCGATCCGCATGCGGTCCTCCCGCTCGAAACGGCATATTTGCGTCAACATGTCCGGTTCGCTGGCGCAGGGGGCGCGGCAGGCGGCCAGCAGGCGGGCAAGCAACGTGCTGCCAGTACGGCCAGGCGAAAAAATCAGGGTGGGAGCTGGATCGGTCGCGGCGATCTGCGGTGAGTCCAGCGCCTCGAACGGCACCGACATGGCACCGTGGGCGCTGAGAAGCTGCGCAGCATAAAGAAAGGGCGCGGCGAAAAGCGCGTCACCGCGCGCCTCGGCCAAGCCGCGGCACCGCTCGTGCAATGTGTACAGCACGCGCTCGCTTTGGAGATCAGCGCAATAGGCCAAAGCGTAGGCAGCAAGCGGGTGGGCCGTGTCCCGCCGCAACAATACGAAATCATCGGGCGCCACGCTGCCGCGCAACTCCTGTTGCCGGTCGGCGATGTCAAAATGCAGAACCTGGCGCACGGGCATGACGCATGCGTAACAGAAAACTGCGCGCCGGTTTAGACTGTGTGTTCAGCTCCGGTAGTGCATCGGCAGGTTCACTGGCCCGAACCGCCATTCGACAGCGCCAATATGTTGCCGTCCGGGTCCTTCAGCCACACTTCCTTGTCGCCGTTGGGCGCGGTCCATATGCCGGCGGCGTTTTGGGGCGGCGTCAGATCAGCCCGGCGCAGGAACTTCACGCCCCGCGCCGCCAGGCGCTGCGTGATCGTGAAGATATCGGTCACCTCGAAGCCCAGCACGGTGTAGGGCGCGGCTGCCACTTGCGGCTGATGTGTTAGGCGAACGCGCACGCCTCCGGCGTCGGCCACCACGCCGGCATCGTCGGCGGAGATGATGCGCAGGCCGAGAACCTGACCGTAGAATTGTCGAGCGCGGGGCAAATCCGTAACGCCGATAAACGCCATGGCACGGCTACCGGCCAGATCGCCATCCGATTGCGCCGCAGCCCTTGGAGGGGCGCCTATGATCGCGGCCAAAATCAAGGCTGACACGGCCGCGCGTTTTGGCATTTTGCAATCCCCGATTCCGGCAACATGTACGAGTGCGCGGGGAGGATGGCAAATTTTGGGGCGGCGGTGGTTCGATATAGAAGGAAGGAAGGCCTTCTTTTTTGAAAAAAAGAAGCAAAAAACTTTTGTCTGTTATGGGATTTCTTCGGTTATTACCTGGAAGCCTGTCAGGGGGGCGCGGCCGAAGCTGTTGGAAATCGCCACGTCCGTGGCGTCCCGGCCTACTGCCATCAGGATGCGGCCGATCCGGGGCGTGTTGTGGCGGGCGTCGCAAGTGTACCAGGCGCCGCCTAGATACACTTCGAACCAGCCGCTGAAATCCATCGGAAACGGTGCCTGGGGTACGCCGATATCGCCCAGATAACCGGTGCAATACCGCGCCGGAATGTTCAGGCAGCGGCAGAAGGTCAGCGCCAGATGCGCGAAGTCCCGGCACACCCCTTCCCGCTCCTGATAGGCATCCCACGCCGTGCGCGTGCTGCGCGCACGCTGGTAATCGAACACGATGTGATTGTGCACGAAATCCAGCACCGCCTGTACACGGGGCCAGCCGGGTTGATAATGGCCGAATAACGACCAGGCGGTGTCGCTGAGGCGGTCCGTTTCACAATAACGGCTGCCGAGCAGAAACTGCAGCACGTCGTCGGGCAGATTCGACACCTCGTGCTGAACCTCGTTCCAAGGCACCGGTTCAGGCTGGCCGCTGTCTTGGATAACGAAATCGGTAGCGATCGTCAGCTGGCCGGCGGGTGCCACGATACGGGTGCACAAATTGCCAAAGCGGTCATCATAGGTGCGTGGCACGGCACCCCCGCTAAAAGTGATCTCGCCGCTGGTGAGTAGATCCTGCACCCGCGAGCGGTGCACGCTGACCATCAGCAGCATGGCGACGGAGTTCGGGCACTCATAACTCAGCTCGAAGCCGGCACGTATCTTCATGGGGGCGCGATCGTTCCTGCTGTCCAGTTGGTCTGCGGCAGCTGAACCCAGGCGTTGTCACTCCCGTGGGCGTATGCCCCCTGCCGATGCGGTAACGGGGGGGGTGGCGGAAGGTTCTGCGGAAAATTGTGGTTTCGGCGTCGTGTCGCTGACGTGTACTTCCACGGTCAGGCCCAGTGAATCGCTGGGGAAGCCGGTGTAGTTGCCCCACAACGGCACCGCCTGGGCAGGGTCGCGTGCCACCCCTACCCGGATCAGGTCGTGGCTGCCGACAATGCCGTTGGTGGGATCGAACTCCATCCAGCCGGCGCCGGGTATATACACTTGTACCCAGGCATGGGTGGAACCGCCACCCTTATTGATGTGCCCTTCACGGGCGGGGGAGAACAGGTAGCCGGTGACGAAGCGGGCCGCGAAGCCCAGGGCCCGCACCGCCTCCATCATCAATAACGCGAAATCGCGGCACGATCCGCTCTGTAGCTTGAGCGTCTCCTGCGGCGTCTGGATACCCATCTCCTCGCGCCGCACATAGGTGAAATCGCGGCGGATGGCGCGGGTGATGCCGACCAGCAGTTCCAGCGTGCCAAGGTCCTGGCTGCCGCCGGCGGCCCCGCGGGCGAAGCGGCGGGCCCAAAGCATCACATCGTTGTTGCGATCCGGATATTGCCGCTCGATGGAGCGCAGCAGATCCGGCATATCCTCCTGGTCATAGCTGAACGGGTAACGCCGGGCGTAGCCGGCAATGGGAAATTCCAGCGCGGTGTCCGGCAGATGGTCGAGCGTGATGGTGCTCTCAAAGCGCAAACGGTCACTTCGGCCCGCAAAGCAGGCAATCGCCACGCAATTGCCGAAGACATCGTGCATCCAATGCAGCGACTTAGGCGCGGGATCGATATCGAGGCTGGAATCGATCAGGCGCTGGTCGTAGCTGTCGCGCGGGCGGAACAGGATGCGATGCTCGCCAAACGCCACGGGCTGCCGGTAACGGTAGGTGGTGGTATGTCGAACCGTCAGCCGAGCCATCGCGTGGATCCTGTGGGGGGAGCGGACCTGGTAAGGAGCGGCGTCGTCAGCACGACGCACCGAATCGGGCAAGGTGCGTCTCGCAAACGGCCTCAGGTTAGCGATAAAATTGGGCGTTAGGGAGTTGGAAAGCAATGCGCACGCCTAAGGACGCGCTTTTAGGACCAGGCGATCCCGCGCCCGCGCTGCTGTCCCGCGCCGACGGCACCTCGCCGTTCGTGATCGTGTGCGACCATGCGGGCAATGCGGTACCGGCCACTCTGCTCGATCTCGGGCTACCACCGGCCGAATTGTCGCGGCATATCGGCTGGGATATCGGCGCCGCCGGTGTCAGCGAGGCTCTGGGTGCGGCACTCGGCGCCACCACGATCATGCAGCGCTATTCACGCCTGGTGATCGATTGCAACCGGCCGCCGGGGCACGCAACCAGCATACCGGCAATGAGCGATCATACTGTGATACCCGGCAATGCGGGGCTCGCGTTGGAAGATCGGGCCGCACGCGAAGTGGCGATCTTCCGCCCCTACCAGGCGCTGATCGGGCGCGTGCTCAACGAACGCGCGCAGCGCGGGCAACCCAGCGTACTGATTGCGGTACATAGCTTTACACCGGTATTCCAGGGCGCCGTCCGGCCCATGCACGCAGGCATGCTGTTCGACCGGGAGCCCTGGCTGGGCCTGGCGCTGGGTGAGCTGTTGCGCCGCGAGCCTGGCCTGGTGGTAGCCAATAACGAGCCCTACGCGCTGGACCAGGAAACGGATTACACCATCCCAGTTCATGGTGAGCAGCGCGAGCTGGTCTGCCTTGAGATCGAAATCCGGCAAGACCTGATCACCTCGCCGGCGGGCCAGCAGGAATGGGCCGCGCGCCTGGCCCGCTTGCTCCCCCCTGCCCTGGCCCAAGCTGTGGGGCAATGCACGTAGCCTCCCCCCGCGAACGTGGATCTTTGAAAAGATGACCGGCAGGGCTAGAAGACGCGACCACGTCGCGGGAGGGGCCGGTCTCGATGCTATTTCTGCTGATGCTACTGCCTCTGGGTGGCATGGAGTTCCTCGTGCTTCCGGCCATCATATTAACCGTGGGCCCGCAATCCTGGCACTTGCCCCTGATCGTGCTAAGTTCGGTTATCGTGGCCTTGGCCGTGGTCGCCATGACGCTTCGGATGCGCGAAGGTAGCGTGGAACGGCGTGCCAGTTTGGCCGAGCAAGCCGGCTGGCGCTGGGCGCCGCAAATGGCGCCGCACCAATACCGCCTGCGGCTGGTCACCTTCCTGCAACTGCATGGCTGGCGCATCACTGCATCCACCGTGAACGCGCACGGGCGGGTGGAGGTGATTGCCCGCAAGGACCGCTGTTTCCTGGCGCTGGCCTGCGTCAGCCCTGCACAAGCCGTTGCGGATGCCGATGACTTGGCGCGGCTTGCGGCGTTAAAGGCGGAGTCGGGCGCGTCCCACGCCGTGATGGTGACCTTGGCGGCACGCGCCGCCACGGCGCCGGCGGCACCCGCCAGTATTATGGAAATCCGGTTCGACGACCTGGCGACGCTGGATGAGGCGATCGGGCTGCAGGTGGGGTATTTTTCCGCGATATAAATCGCAGCACCACAGAGGCAGAAAGCAAGCACTTCTTTTTGAAAAAAGAAGCAAAAACTTTTGATTGTTTAGGTGAGCGCTCAACACGTTCGACCCACCATGTGTCAAAAGTTTTTTGTTTCTTTTTTCAAAAAAGAAATGCTTCCTTCCTTAGGGCACAATCAAAAACTGATCCAACACCCCACCAGGCTCCACATAGGTAGTAACGGTTACGCTCCGTCCTGGATATGTAACGTCGTAGACGTGGAAGACCATTCCACCACGATCCTCATGTTGGCGCTCACGCGCGGCAAGCGGTAGCCCCAGCACCGATAGGCTGTTCTTGTAATCCGCCAGCACGGGCGGCGTGAAATAGGATTGTGCGTTGGCGTTCAGCCGCGCCGCGACCACGTGCCCCTGGGCGAGATCGGACAGCATGGACAGCACCAGCGCGACGCCGGGATCTTTGGGGGCCACGGCGGGAATGCCGAACGCCACTGGGGCGATCTGCCGCGCGATGATGCTGGCGGCGCGCGAGGCATCTTGGTTCGTCAGCACCACGATAGCGGCGTGATCGTCAGGGAACACGATATTTTCAGTAACGAATCCGGTTTCCTCGCCGCTATGCTCGATCATGCGGTGGCCACCCGTATCGCCGACTTCCACACCCAGGCCGTAGCCGGTGGGATCGCCGTTCTTCAATTTTATTTCTTTCTCCAACGCATCGTAACTCGCCGGCGAGAGCAGCGACCGGTTCATGACGCTGATGTCCCATAGCGCCAGGTCGGATGGCGTCATGGCCAGGCCACCACTGCCGAAGCTCCAGCCCGCCTTGTCCAGCGGCGCCGGGCGCGGCGGGCCGAAGGCGTAACGTTCATAGCCGGTGAGGCCGCTGGGCGGCACGCCGAAACGGTTGTAATCCGCGGTGTGTGTCATGCCGAGCGGGGTTAGGATGCGGGTAGTGAGTTGCTCGAAGAAGGGCGCGCCGCCGGCTTTTTCCACGATCAGGGCGGCGATGGCGTAGCCGGTGTTGGAATATTGCCAGGCAGTGCCGGGCGGAAAGTCAAGTTTCTTGCGGCCCCAATTATCGACCAGGATTTGCGGCGTGGTGGCATGCGCAAAGGCCAGCGGTGAATAATCCTCGGGCCAGAAATCCTGGTAGCCGGCGGTGTGCGACAGAATTTGGCGCAACGTGACGTCGTTGGCCTGGGTGAGCTCGGGCAGAAATTTGCCGACGTGGTCGTCGAGGCTCAGCTTGCCGTCTTGCTGTAGCAGCAAGATCATGGCCGCGGTGAATTGCTTGGAGACCGAACCGATCGGGAATTGCATGGCGGTGGTGGTGCGCAGAGGCGGCTGCAGGCGCGCCAGGCCGTAGGCGCGCAGCAGCGCGATCTTGCCGTCTTTGACCACCGCGATATTGGCTGCGGGGACACCAGTCAGTTTGAGCGATTCGTTTGCCGCGGCGTCAATTTGTGCGATCTGCTGGGCCGTCAGCGGGGTGGCTTGGGCTGCCAGTGGAACGAGGCATAGGGCCAGTACGGGCAGTTTCATGGGGGGCTCTCTTGAGGGAAAGCAGAACTATAAAGGTTGGATGGCGTGAAGCCACTCCCCCCAAACCCAAGGCGATTAAGGTTGGGGGAGCCAAGCCGCTCCCCCCCAAACCCCGGCGAAAGGGGAAGTGGCTTCGCTCCACCCAGGTCTTCCTTTAAGGGTGCAGCAGCCGCGCCACCTCGGTTACGCGCCGCCCCTGGAAGCGCGCCACTTCAAGTTCGTCATCAGTCGGCAACGGGCTCACGCTCGATACCGCACTGGCGCCATAGGGTGTGCCCGCCTTGAACACGGCCGGGTCCGCGTAGCCGGTCGGTACGATGATCAGGCCGAGATGCGCCATCGGATTGTAGAGCGACAAGATCGTGCTCTCGTTGCCGCCATGCGCGCCTCCCGTGGAGACGAAGGCGCTGCCGACCTTGCCGTTCAGCTTGCCCTGGAACCAGAGCGCACCCAGGCTGTCGATGTAGGATTTCAGCTCCGCGCTGGCATTGCCGAAGCGCGTGGGGGTGCCGAGAATAATGGCGTCGGCCCATTCGGCGTCATCGGCGGTGGGGCCCTCATATTCAGTGTGCATGCGGGCGGAATTCTCGGTCCAGCCGGGCACCTGGGCCATTATTTCGGGGCCGACGAAATCGCGCACGCGGCGCAGGCGCACTTCGGCACCGGCGGCGAGCGCGCCATCGGCCACGGCGCGGGCCAGAGCCTCGGTGGAGCCGTTACGGGAATAAAAGGAGATGAGTACCTTTGTAGCCATAGAAGCCGCTCCTGTGGTGGTCGGCGCTCAGATAGGTGCTGTCACCTATCCATGAAACCCGTATAATTTCGAAGTGATCAAACAAGTTAATGGATAGGCGCCGCCGTGGCCGACCCGACCCTGGACCAATTGCGCATTCTGGCCGCCATCGTGGAGTGCGGCAGTTTTTCGGCCGCGGCGCGCAAGCTGGGCCGGGCGCAATCGGTGATCAGCTACGCGGTGGGTAATCTGGAGGCCCAACTTGGCCTGTCGCTATTCGACCGGGCGGGGCGCGCGCCGGTGTTGACGGAGGCTGGCCGCGCCTTGGTGGCCGATGCACGGCGTGTTGGCATGCTGGTGGATGAATGGCGGGCTCGGGCGGATGCATTGCGCCGTGGCACCGAGGCCGAAGTGTCGCTAGCCGTGGACGTGCTATTTCCGATCCCGATTCTGGTTGCCGTGCTGAGCGATTTCGCGGCTGCCTACCCGACCGTGACGCTGCGTTTGCGCATGGAGGCCATAGGCGGCGTGGCCCAGCTTGTTTCGCAGGGTGCGTGCGGCCTGGGTGTCAGTGGCTGGGCGGGGCCAATGCCCGCGGAATTGCGCGGGCGCGGCATCGGCACCTTGCGGCTGGTGGCGGTGGCGGCCCCTTCACACGCGCTGGCGGCGCTGGCCAGCGTCAGCAGCCGCGACGCGCGCGAGCATATCCAGCTGGTTCTGTCCGATTCGAGCCGCGCCACGGAAGGGATTGATTTCGGCGTGCTGTCGCTGCGCACCTGGCGACTGGGCGATCTTGGCGCCAAACATGCCCTGCTGAAAGCAGGGCTCGGCTGGGGCAACATGCCGGAACATCTGGTGGGCGAGGATATCGCGGCGGGCCGGCTGGTGCGCCTTGCGATCGAGGAATCGCCTGAATATGCCTATCCCATCAGCATCGTGCAGCGGAACGACACCACGCTGGGGCCGGCTGCGGCTTGGATCGCTGATGCTGTCACCAGCGCATTTAAAGCGAGAGCATAGGAGGCGAGAAAGCGCTTCTTTTGAAAAAAGAAGCAAAAACTTTTGTCCATTGGAGCGCGCGTTGAATGCAACGCGCGCCTCAAGGATCAAAAGTTTTTTGGTTCTTTTTTTCAAAAAAGAACTCTTGCCTTCGCTTTAGGCCTTGGCGCTGTTAATCCGCAGAATCCACAGCTGCGCCAGATCAGCGACGCCTTCCGTGCCGCCGACCGTGCGCAGCTCGGCGATGGCGCGGCGCTTGTCGCCGGATTGCCAGTAGGCCAGACCCAACTGCAGCTTGGCGTCTTCCGGATGGCGCAAATCGTCCTTCTGGAGCGCCTTCTCCATCATCGGAATACCGTGCGTGAAATCGCCATAGGAGACGTAGGTTTCGCCCAGGCCAAGGAGCCGGTTGCCGTCATGATCGGTCGCGGCGTCGGCGTCTTCGTGGCCAAGCTGCACCTTCATACCGTCATAGCTCTTGTCCACGAGGGCCTTCAGGCGCTGGTGGCGCGGGGCCTCGGCGCCGGTGCCGAGCAGGCCGCCGGCGAAGGACGCATCAACCACCTTCTTGGCCTCGCCCGGCAGCTTGGCCTGCAGGGCCAGTTCGGCATACTCCATCGCCTCGGCAGGCTTGTTGACCAGGCCGAGCGAGAATTCAAGGCGGTAGATATCCAGTAGTAACCGATCCGAAAAGCCGGGCTTCGTGCGCAGGTTGTCGATCACGTTCAGCCAGTAATCAGGCTTCGGATAGTAGGTGACCAACTGCTTAATGGTGACCAACTGGCCGATTTTGTCGTTCAGATGCTGCTGGCAGCTGTAGAGCAGTTGCAGTTGTTCTTCGCGGGGAGGCTTGCCGCCATGCGTTTCGGCCTGGATCTGGGCCATCTGCAGGCGCGCCGCGTCGGCGTATTTGCCTTGCAAGTAGTAGCCCTGGATCAGCGAAGTACGCATCGCAGGGTCGGTGCCGCCGGCCTTGAGGTAGCGGTCGGCCCAGTAGACGACGTTGGGGTAGTTATGCTGCGCATAGGCGATGGATACTTCGCCCTGCATAAGCTTCTGCGCTTCGCCGCCGGTAACGGCACCGGAATCAAGCAATTGCTGATAGGCGTGGGCGGCGGTGGCGGTGTCGCCGGATTGCTGCGCGATGGCTGCGCGCATCTGCTCGATCACCGCGGTTTCATGGGCGGTCTTGCCCGGCACCGCATCGGCGGCGCGCACTGCGGCCATGGCTTTGGCGTAACTATGCGCGGCAAGCAGGCTTCTGGCGGACGCGAGCGGCTTGCCGATTGCGGGGCGCAGTGCCTCCTGCGCGTGCAGCGGGGGCATGGCGCACGTAAGGAAAGAGGCCAAAGCAAAGGCCCCGGCGGCGGCACTGATCTTCATTGTTCCTGCCCTACACTAATCAAAAGCTCTACTGAACCGCGCGCCGCGCGGATGGCGCTGGCTGAACCGCGCAGCGCGTCGATAGTTCCAGTGCGTGACCGTTATAACAACGCGGTCACGCCCGGTTGCAGCCTACTGCACGAATTGTTCGCCGCCGACGAGGCCAAGCTTCTGAATTCCCAGACGCTGCGAATCAGCCATCACATGGGCCACGACCGAATAGGTGGCCAGCTTGTTGGGGCGCAGATGCACCTCGGGCTGATCCGGTTCCGCGGCCGCGGCGCGCAAATGGTCCTGCAGATCCTGCTCGGTGGTGATCGCCGTTCCGTTCCACAGAATCGTGCCATCGAAATCGACGTCGATGGTGACAACTTGCGGCGGCACCGGCGGCGGCGGCGGGTTGCCCGCCGGCAGATCCAGGATCACCGAATGCGTCTGGATGGGGATCGTCACGATCAGCATGATCAGCAGCACCAGCATCACGTCGATCAGCGGCGTGGTGTTCATTTCCACGACGACTTCGGGATCGGCATCCGCACTGGAAGACCCGACATTCATACTCATACGCTCGATCTCCTCGGCCGCGCCCAAAGGCGCCGGCCCGAATTAAGACTGCCGCCTGGGGCGGCGAAAGGAGGCACTCAGCCGCCGCCGTGAGGCGGGGGCTGAGTGATGAAGGCGATCTTGTAGATGCCTTCCTGCTGCAGGGCGACGACAACGCGGCCGACGAACTCGTAGCGGCCATTCTCATCGGCGCGGATGTGAACCTCAGGCTGCGGGATGATGCCCGCGATGCCCTTCAGCTTTTCCTTCAGCGCCGCGATGTCCGCGATCGGTTTCTCGTTCCAGTAGTAGTCGCCGTCCTTGCTCACCGCGATGATAACGTTCTGCGGCTTGGTCTGGGTCGGCTGGTTGCGATCCTTAGGCAACGACACCGGCACCGTGTGGGTCACCACCGGAATGGTGATCAGGAAGATGATCAGCAGCACCAACATCACGTCCACGAGGGGCGTGGTGTTGATGGCCGACAGGATTTCGTCCTCTTCTCCGCCTTCAGAGGAGCCGACGTTCATTGCCATGGATCAGGCCGCCTTGCTGCCGCCGACGCTGACGCGGCGGCCGGAGAGAAGCACGCTGTGCAGGTCGCTGGCGAAGTTACGCACCCGCTCGATCGCGCCCTTGTTGCGGCGGACGAGGAAGTTGTAGCCGAGCACGGCCGGCACGGCGGTGGCCAGACCAAGGGCGGTCATGATCAGCGCTTCACCCACGGGGCCGGCAACCTTGTCGATGCTGGCCTGGCCGGCAATGCCGATGGCGGTCAACGCGTGGTAGATGCCCCAGACGGTGCCGAACAGACCGACGAACGGCGAGGTGGAACCGACCGTGGCGAGGAAGGCCAGGCCGCCCTGCAGGCGCGAATTGATCGCGTCCACGGCGCGCTGGATGCTCATGGTGACCCAGGTGTGCAGGTCGATGGCGTCGGTCAGCGCGCCTTCATGGTGCTCGCTGGCGGACAGGCCGCTTTCGGCGATGAAGCGGAACGGACTGCTATCCTTCAGGCGCTGCACGCCTTCAGGTACCGAGTTGGTCTTCCAGAAATCGTTGGCGGCGGCGCGGCTGGAGCGGAACAGGCGCATCTGCTCGAAGAACTTGGTGATCATGATGTACCAAGTGCCGAGCGACATGATCGCGAGAATGACCAGCACGCTATGGCTGACGAGATCGCCGGTCTTCCAAAGCGCTTCGAGGCCATAGGGATTTTCGACGGCCACGGTGTTGTTGCCGGCGTCGGCACCTACCGCGGGGGCGGCGGCACCGGGGGCGGCTGCCTGGTCGGGCGTGCCCGGAGCGGGGGCAGCGGCGCCGGGGGCGCCTGGCGCACCGGGAACTGCTGGCGCACCGGGGGCAGCGGCGCCCGCGGCGGGCGTGGCGCCGGGAGCAGCTGCCTGATCAGGCGTGCCGGGGGCAGCTGGCTGCGCGCCGGGGACGGCCGGCTGCGCGCCGGGGGCCGCCATCGGGGCGGACTGTACCGGCGTGGGGGGCGCCGCATCGGGTGCCGCTTGGGCGAAACCCACGGCCGGCGCCAAGGAAGCGGCGCTGAAGGCCAAGGCGGCGGCCAAGGCCGGGATCGTCAACTTGCTCATACTCAACTCCTGTCTGGACCAGCGCCGCTATCCAATGGACGGCCCGTCCTTGTTTTCGAGGTTTGGCTTCAAGCGGGCAGCGATAATTACTCGCTGGGTGGCTCAAAATGTACTTGTAGCTGGGCTTGCGATGTAACGCGCTGGCCGTTGCGGACGGCTGGAGAATACTTCGCCGTGCCGCTGTTTAGCCATTTCATGACGGCGCTGCCAAACGCTGCTCCGCCCTCACTCTTAATCAACTGGCAATTCGTTGGACGCCCATCGGTTTGGATCGTGCACGACGTGGTCACGGTGCCGCGACGCGGAGAGTCGGCGTATTCCTCAGGGTAGTCGGGGCGGCTGCTTCCGACGGCCGGGGACCGGCTGACGCCCTGATCCGGCACGGCGGGCGCGGTCGGCCGCGGCGGCGTGAAGGCGGGTTTCACCGCGGTTTGCACGGCCACAATCGCGTTGGTTTGCTGCGGCGGCGGCTGCACAACGACTTCCGGCGGCGGCATATAGGCCTGCGGCGGCGGCGGTGCCAGATCGGGCGGCGGCGGCGGCGGTGGCGGCGGTGGCGGCGGCTTGTCTTCCTTGATGATCTTGGTTTCGATCGGCGCCGCGAGTTTCTCGATGATATTCGAGCCCAAGCCGCTGACAAGCGCGTAAATCAGCGCCACGTGCAGCAGCACCACGACGATAATGCCAGGCGTATTACGCAGCGGGTTGCGCTGTTGTTCCAGGTAATTCAAGCGTCGCGCCCCTTCATCCGGCC
>FSZX01000083.1_pt1 | contig 17552 bp, 14 predicted proteins | sample 1638961 | NCBI WGS metagenome assembly FSZX01 (sample SAMEA3914812, study PRJEB12502) | metagenome | biome: forest; material: soil | place: Canada | collected 2011-07-07 | depth 0.1 m
GCGGTACCCCAGGCATGGGCTTCGTGCCCGGCGCCGGCGCGTGCCAGCCCTTCTGCGGCTAGCGCGTACCAGCTCGCTCCCGGCACCTCGCCGCGCGGCTGCCAGCCGCAAATCAACAGGTGATCCCGCGCCCGCGTCAGCGCCACGTAAAGCAGGCGGTTATATTCCTCGGCGCGCCCACCCGCCGCGCTGGCGCGCAATTCCTCCACCGCGGTGCAGCGAAAAGCCTTGTTAGGCGCCCACAGAAACAGCGGAATGCCGTCCTCAGGGTCGCGGGTCCAGTGCAGCCGATCCTCGTCGGGCGGCTGCGCCACGGTATCGGGCAGGATCACGACCGGCGCTTCCAGGCCCTTGGCGCCGTGCACGGTCATGATGCGCACCGCATCGCCCGCCGCCTCAGCCTCGCGCTTCACCTCGGCGCCCGCCAGCTCCAGCCAATGCAGAAAACCCTGCAGGCTCGGCGGATGGTCGGTCGCATGATGCAAGGCCGCGGCCAGCAATTCATCCACCGGCTCGGCGGCCTCCGGCCCCAACCGCGCGAACAACCGCGCCCGGCCACCGAGCGGGCCCAAAGCCTCTGCCAGCAGCGCATAGGGACTGGCGTAATCCACCCGGGCCAGCAAGGCGCTGAAGAAATCATGCGCCGCCTGCCAATCGGGCCGCTCGCCGGCGCGCTTGCGTAAGCATCCCCACAAATCGCCCGTGCGGCCCGCGGCCAGCCGCATCAGGCTATCATCGCTCAGCCCCCCCAGCGGGCTCACCAGCATTTCCGCGAACGTCAAATCATCCTGCGGCAGCAGCAGCGCCGCGCACAAAGCCAGCAAATCCTGCACCGCCGGCTGCTCGGTCAGCACCATGCGGTCCAGCCCGGCCACCGGCACGCCGAGCTTCTTCAATTCGCGCACCAGCCCCCGGTCGAAATCGCCGCGGCGGCGCACCAGCACCAGGAAATCGCCGGCACGCATCGGCCTTCCGGCACTTTCCAGCGTCACCTGATTGCGGATCTGATCACGCATCCACGCCGCCAAATGGCGCACCAGATCCTCCGGAGCGCTACGCGCCGGGTGGTTATGCTCCGGAATGGTCCACGGCAGCACCTCCGGCTGTTCCGGCCGCGGCGCCAGCGGCCACAGCGTCACCGATCCGCCCTGGCCCACGCGGTTCGGGATATGCCTCAGCGCGTCATCGCCACACACACCACGCGCGGCCAATGGATTGGCGAACACCGCATCCACCACCGCCAGCACCGGTGCGGTGGACCGGAACGACACATCCAGCACGGTCTCCCGCCATTGCTGCCCCGCCTCCACCACGCGCCTGCCGGTCACCCCCCGCCGGCGGCCAAACTCGTCCGGCTGCGCGCCCTGAAACGAGTAGATCGACTGCTTGATGTCACCCACGGCGAACACGGTGCGCTTGATCTCGACGCCGTTTTTATCGGTCCGCGCCCCCTCGCCCGCGAAGAAATCGCCGGCCAGCGCGTCCGTAATATCCCATTGCACGCTGGCGCTATCCTGCACCTCATCCAGCAACAGATGATCGATGCCGCCATCCAGCTTGAACTTCACCCAGGCGGCGCCGTCATCCTGCAGCAGCCGCAGACTGCGACGGATCAGGTCGTCATAATCCACCAGCCCGCTGCGCGCTTTCGTCTGCCCGTACGCCGCTAGAATAGGCGCCGCCAGCCGCAGCAGGCTGGCCGAAGCCTCGGCCACGCGCAGCGCCCGGCTTTCATCCAGCACCGCGGCCACACGCGCCTGCTCGGCGCCACAGGCCGGGCGGATATCGTTATGAATGCCATCCAGCTTGTCGTTACAGAAATTGCGCAGCGACTGCGGCTCGCCATCCTGGCGGAACAATTCAGCGAGCCACTGATCCCAATGTTCCACCCGGTACTCCGGCGGCAGTCCCAGCCAGGCGAGCATCCGCCCCGCCTTGTCGGCGCAGGCCGGCGAGCCGTGAGATTTCGCCCGCATTAAACAGGCCCGGAGCGAGGCCGCCTCCGGCCATTCCACCGCCGCTGCGATCAGTGCCGCATCGGTGGTAGCCGTCACCCCCACGGCGCGGTGCAGCGCCGCGCGCAACGCCGGCTCCGGCAATGCCAGGGCCGGCCGCAGCCTCTCGCGGTTACGTTCCAAACTCGCAACCAGTGCGGCGAACCCATCAGCACTGACCAGCCCGGCCAGGGCGGCAACAAGTCCGGGTGCCACCACCGGCAGGCAGGCCTCGCGCGCCCGGTCCAGGGCCGCGCGCGCATCGGCATCCTCCACCACGCGAAAATGCGGCGAAATCTGCGCTTCCAACGGAAAGCGGCGCAGCAGCGACTGGCAAAACGCATGAATAGTGCTGATGCGCATGCCGCCCGGCAAATCCAGCACGCGCACGAACAGCGCCCGGGCGCGCGCCCGCGCCACTTCATCCGGCGTGATCTGCAGCGATTTCAGCGCTGCATCCAGGCCGTCATCGTCCATGGCGACAAAGCCACCCAGCCTGCGCTGCAGGCGGATCGCCATCTCAGCCGCGGCCGCCTTGGTGAACGTCAGGCAAAGGATGCGCGCCGGATCGGCGCCCGCCAGCATTAGCCGCAGCAGCCGGTCGATCAGCAGCTTGGTCTTGCCCGTGCCGGCATGAGCCGAGACAAAAGCGGAAACGCCGGGATCGCTGGCCAGCCGCTGCTCAGCCTCTGCACGCAACGCGGGACGATGTTCAGTCATTTGCCGGGTATGGCACAAAAGGCGTCAGGAAAGGCAAGAGGCTCCGCCGGCTGGGGCCTGAGGCCCCAGACCCCCATTTTTTAGAATCAATGCATTTCAATGGTGCACGCTTCATCCTAAGCTGGCGGAGCATGATATGAAAATTCATTACACAACGTATAATACCAACCCGCCTTGAAACAGGCTCATGTGGAACGGGGCTCTCGATCCGGCAAAGGCCACAAAAAAGCGGCTCTTTTTGAAAAAAGAAGCGCTTGCTTGCTTCGCATAGGTCAACATCAAAGCCGGTTGGTATAAGCCACCGGAATAAATTGATTCTAAAAAATGGGGGTCTGGGGCCTCAGGCCCCAGCCGGCGGAGCCCTTTGCCTTTTTTCATTTTTATTTTGGGCCTACCCCCCTGATCGGATTGCCGCGAGGAGAGCCGAGAGCGCGTCGTTAAGGTCCCCCGGAGGCAAATCAGACACCGGCTCCACAGCCACGGATTTGCGTGGTTTCAGCGTCACCGGCGGCAGCGCCACGTGATCCTGCACGAAGCGTAGCCGCTCCACGATCCGGGTGCCGGCATAGGTGTTGATGCGGTCCATCAGTTCCGCCGTCACGTGCTGCAGCTCCATGGCCATGGGGCCAGCGCAAGCGATGGTCAGCTGCCCACGCGTCAGCCGCCGCGGCTCGGTTTCAGCGGCTAGGCGCGGCCCCACCACGCTGGCCCAGTCCGACATCAGGTCCGCGCCCGCCGGCGAGCGCTTCCTGAACGCCGGCCGCGTCACCCCGGGCACCAACTGCGCCAAGGGCAGTGTCACGAAGGTCCGCCGTTCATCCTGCTCTTCCGGCACCGAGGGGGGTCGTTTACCCATACGGATCGATCACCCCCCGGAGGGCAGGCTTATGCTGACGGTACACCACTTGAACAACTCCCGCTCCCAGCGTGTGCTCTGGCTGTTGGAGGAACTGGGCGTGCCTTACGCCATCAAGCCCTACCAGCGCGATGCGAAAACCATGCTGGCCCCGCCGGTGCTGCGCGAAGTCCACCCGCTGGGCAAGTCGCCGGTGATCACCGACGATGCCAACACGGTGGCCGAAACCGGCGCCATCGTGGAGTATATCCTGGGCCGCTACGGTGATGGCCGCCTGCAACCCGCCCCCGGCACGCCGGACGGCTTACGCTATACCTACTGGCTGCATTTCGCCGAGGGCAGCGCCATGCCGCCTTTGGTGATGACGCTGCTCTTCGGCGAAATCCCCAAACGCACCCCTGCCTTCGTGCGCCCGATCGCCCGCATGATCGGTAAAACCGTGCAGCAGAGCTATCTTGGGCCGCAGATCACCGCGCAGCTGGATCTGCTGGAGGCCGAATTGGGCCGCAGCGCCTATTTCGCCGGGGCCGAGCTTTCGGGCGCGGACATCATGATGAGCTTTCCGGTGGAAGCCGCCGCCAGCCGCATCGGCTTAGGCGCGCGGCCAAAACTCACCGCATGGCTGGCCGGCGTGCATGCGCGGCCGGCTCATCAGCGTGCGCTGGAGAAGGGCGGGACGTACGATTACGCGTGAAAGAAAGCGCTTCTTTTTGGAAAAAGAAGCAAAAACTTTTGCTTATTGGGGCGCGCGCTGGATCCAACGCGCGTCGCCAGGATAAAAAGTTTTTTGGTTCTTTTTTTCAAAAAAGAGCTGCTTGCCTTTAGCAACGCCGGCGGTGGTGGAGCTGAGGGGAATCGAACCCCTGACCTCCTCATTGCGAACGAGGCGCTCTACCAACTGAGCTACAGCCCCGCCGTGCCGGGCCGGACAATGCTCAGAGCCGAGCCGCGCCGTCAAGGCTCGGAAACTGGCGGCAGCCCGCCCGATCCGCCCGCACCAAGCTATTGCTTGGGCGGCAGCAGGGCTTGCATACCGTCCACCGACGCCTTCGCCTCGTCGGGCGTCAGATCGGCCTGCAGCGTTTGCGTGGCTTCGTCCGAATGGCCGGCCAGCACTTGTGCCACGGCGTAATCCGCCCGCACCTTGGCGGGCACCGCACCCTCATCCGTAGCGTCGCGCAGCATTTCTTCCGCCTTCAGCGGATTGCCGGACAGTGCCAGCGACAGGGCCATATCCACCCGCGTGGAGGTCATCTCCGGGTTCACCGCCATAGCGGCGGTGTATTCGGCCTGCGCCTCGGCATGGCGTTCCTGCAGATCCAGCGCCACGCCCAGGTCGGTCAGCACGGCGGCATCGTGCGGGTAGCTGGCGAGAATGGCCCGGAATTGTGTTTCCGCCGCCGCGGCATTGTCGTGCAATTTCAGCTTGCCCATGCCCAGCCGGGCCGGGACGTAGTTCGGCTGGTAGCCCAGCGCCGTGCGGTACTCGCTCTCACCGGTGCGGCGGTTGCCGAGCGCGATATCGGCATCACCGGCCGAAACCAGGGCGGCGACATTCTTGGGCTCCACGGACAGAACGCCGCGGGCGATGCCCAGCGCGGTTTCCGCCTGGCCCTGGCTCAATGCCTCGCGGGCCGCCTTCAGGCTTGGCCGATCGATGTTGTGCAGGGCGGCCACGGATTGCGGGTTCGTGGTGCTGCAGCCGGCAAGAACGGGCAGTGCCACCATGGCAATGAATGCCGCCCGACGATGAAAAACAATCACAGGAACGTCCTTTATTTCGGAAACATGCGCGAAACGCGGATGCCCGCGGGTCCACCGACCACAATGAAAATCACGGGTAGAATAAACAAAATCATCGGGAAAGTGAGCAGCACGGGCAGCCTTGCGGCTTTTTCCTCATAGGCGGTCAGATTGTCGGTGCGCATTTCGCTGGCCAGCGTCCGCAATGCGTGGGTCAGCGGCGTGCCGAACTGCATCGTTTGAATAAGCGTGCCGGCGAAACGTTTCATCGTATCCAGGCCGGTACGCTCGCCCAAAGCCTGCAGCGCCACCCGGCGATCCGCGCCGATACGCAATTCGCTGGCGCAAATGGCGAGTTCTTCGCTCACGGATTTATTGGCCGCGGCAAACTCGATGGCCACGCGTTCGATGGCGTTCTCCAGCGCCAAGCCGGCCTGGGCGCAAATCACCATCATATCCAGCGCGTCAGGCAGGCCTTTCTCAACCCGCTTCAAATGCGCCTTGCGCATCTGCCGCAGCACCATATCCGGCCCCAGCAGGCCGGCGAGGAACGACAGGCCCATCACGGCGAAGAAGCCGGTGGTCGACATGTTCCTGGCAAATCCATAGCCAATGGCCGGCAGCACCACCACGCCCACCACCTTGGCGCCGATGAACAGGCCCAAACCGCGGCCGCCGCGCAGGCCCGCCTGTGTCAAGGTATGTTCGAATTCCGCCCGCGTGGCGGCCGGCAAAAGGCCGCTGCGCGCCAGCGCCGACCCAAGTTTGGCCACGGCGTCCAGGGCCGATCCGCCGTTCTCGCGCGGTGTTTCGGTCACCACCGCCGGCAGGTTCGCGCTGTTCACCCGGGCAATGCGGGCCTTCACCTTGTCCTGCTGTTCCAGGGCCCGCATCAACATCAGCGAGCCGAGCACGAACGCCAGGGCCAGCCCAGCCAGGATTATCGGTGAAAACGGCAGGGCGTTCATGGGCGGCTCCAAACCGGATCGGCGTTCATCAGCCCAGGCTCATCTTAATGATCTGATTCATGATCCAAACCCCAAAGCAGAGCATGCCGACGCCGACGCCGAGGAATTTCTGGCCGAGCGTGTCGGTGAACAACACGCCGATATAGTCCGGATTAACCACGAACAGCATGCCGCCCACTACAATCGGCAGGCCGGCCAGCACATAAATGCTGGTGCGCGCTTCCGCGGCCAGGGCATGGCCGCGCTTGCGAGCGTTTTCACGTTTACGGATCGTATCGGCCAAGGTTTCCAAGGTTTCGGTCAGGCCGCCACCGGTTTGGCTTTGCAGCGACAGCGCGGTCGCGAAAAACCGGTATTCGGCGACATCGTTGCGCTCGGCCATTTCCAGCAGGGCGGTATCCAGATCGCGCCCGATCGCCACCTGATCGGCGGTGCGCGCGAATTCTTCGCGGGTCGGCGTCTGGCCTTCACGCCCGACGATGCGGATGGCTTCGTTGACGGGAACACCCACGCGTACCGAGCGCGATACCATGGCCAGCGCATCCGGAAACTGGCTCAGCAACGTGCGTGATACCTTGGCCGCGGCGGAGGTGAGAAAGAAGCGCGTCAAGAAGATATCGAAAAAGGGCACTGACACCCACGCGCTTTGGCCGAACACCTTGGTCGCCAGCAACGCCGCGATCGCGGATGGCCCCAGCATGCACATCACGACGCCGGCCAGGCTCATTGGGTAATGTTCGCGCCGCTCTTCACGATAATTGAATATGGTGACGAGAGGATTTCTTTTCGTGCTGCGCTGCTTGGCGCGCACGGCCACCACCAACGCCGGACCACCGGCGCCCTTGGGCTTCAAATACGGCCCCACCGTATCTTCACGCCGCGCGGCCCAGGCCTTGCGCTTCTTATCGTCGGACAGCAGCAGCAACCCGGTGCCCGCCAGGCCCGTCAGGCACACCATGCCGCCGCCAAGAACCAGGGTAAGGTTCACCAGTTGGTCTCCTCCATGGCCGCGACCCAGGCGCGATCCATGCCAAAATATACCAGCCGTTCCCAGAAACTGGGCCGGCCGCGGCCCATCTTATACGTGCCAGACAGCCGTCCTTCAGGTGTCTCTCCGGTGAATTCGAACTGGAAAAGGTCGTTCATAATGACGACGTCACCTTCCAGCCCCACCACGTCCGTCACCTGCGTCAGCCGGCGGCCGCCGTCACGGTGGCGTTCCACCTGTAAAATCAGATCGATGGCGCCGACGATCTGGGTTTTAATTGCCTTGCTGGGCAGGCCCATATTGCCCATCTGCACCATGTTTTCGATACGCGTCAGCGCGTCGCGCGTGTTGTTGGCGTGAATGGTGGACATCGAGCCGTCGTGGCCCGTGTTCATCGCCTGCAACATGTCGAACGCCTCGGCGCCGCGCACTTCGCCGATGATGATGCGTTCGGGCCGCATACGCAGCGCGTTCTTCACCAGGTCGCGCTGATCAACCTGGCCCTTGCCCTCGAGGCTGGCCGGCCGGGTTTCCATGCGTACCACATGCGGCTGCTGTAATTGCAGTTCGGCCGCGTCCTCGATCGTAATCACGCGCTCGGCGGGATCGATCATGCGCGACAGCGCATTCATCATCGTGGTCTTGCCGGAACCCGTGCCGCCGGAAATCACGATGTTCAGGCGTGAGCGGCCGGCAATTTCCAGCACGCGCGCCACCTGCGCGGTCAGCGAGCCGTAAGCCACCAGGCGCGCGAAATCGATTTTCCGCTTCTGGAATTTACGAATGGAGATGTAGGGGCCGTCCAGCGCCAGGGGATGGAACACGATATTGACGCGGCTGCCGTCCTGCAGACGGGCATCCACCATCGGGCTGCTCTCGTCGATGCGCCGTCCCACGGCCGAAGCGATGCGCTGGCAGATATTGGCCACGTGCTGCGCGTCGCGGAACTTGACGTTCGACAGCGTGACGCGCCCGCCTTTTTCGATGAACACCTTGTCCGGGCCGTTCACCATGATGTCGGCGATACCGTCATCGTCCAGCAGCGGCTGTAGCGGGCCCAGGCCCAGCATGTCGTTAACAAGTTCGGACGCAAGTTGGCGCTGCTCGCGCGCATTGAGCTGAATGCGCCGCTCGGTGGCGATGTCGGCAACAAGTTTTTCTATTTCGGGGCCGAGCCGGTCAGCGGGGAGTGCCGCGGCGGCGCCGGGATCGAGCTGTGACAGCGCCAATGCGCGCAGTTCGATCAAACTTTCGGATGTGGATGTTGCCACCATCTGCGTGGTGGGCATTGCAGGGGCCTGTGCCGCTGCGGGAATGGGCCGCGCTTGCGGACCGTCGGCTTCCGTGCGCCGGCGGCCAAACATCGGGCTTCCGCTCATCTCTCACGTCTCCCAAACATCTCAAGCAGCTTACCCAGACCGAACGGCGTTGCCGCCGGCAGCTTCACCTGCGGGCCGCCTTCGCTGACGAAGGCCACTTCGCGTGCCAGATGCAGGATGCCGTTGCGGAAACCACCGCTGGTCGCCGCCGCCGGCGTGCCCAACGTTGCCGAATTGCCGACCAGCCGCGGCTGGTACGGAATGACGATATCGACGTTCATTTCCAGCGCTTCTTCGATCTGCGCGCGAGTCAGGCCGCCCGGCTGACCCACCCGGTTCAGCACCAGAACGGCGCGGCGAACCTGGTCGGGCCCGGTCGGCAGCGCCAGCAGCCGCAATGCATTGCGCATGGAGGATAATGTGGGGTCGATCACCAGCACGCGCTGATGCGCCAGCATTAACAATTCGCGGTACAGCGGTATCGGCGCCGAAGGCACGTCGGCGACCACGAAATTGTAGCGCCGGCGCAAGGCGGTCAGCAGCGCGCGGCCGGCGCCTTCGGCCACGTCGGCCACTTCGGCAATCTTTTCGTCGCCGGCGAGCACGGAAAGCCGCTCCGAAACCGGCTGGGCCGAACGTTCCACGAATAACTCGTCAATACGCGACGGGGTTTCCAGCGCCAGGCGCAAACCCGTGCCGGCGCGCCCGCCCAGCATCATCGCGGCCGACCCGGTATAGATATCCGGATCGAACAGGATCGTGTGCCGCTTCAGCTCTTCGCCGAGGTAAAAACTCAAATTGGCCGCGATGGTGGTGGTGCCCACGCCGCCGCAGGCACCGGTTACGGCCACGATGCGCCCGCCTTGCAGCGCGCCTGAGGTGATCGGCCGCGCCACGCAGGCCGGCCCGAACATGCGCGCCACCATTTCCTTGGCCAGCGGCTTGTAGAGATATTCCGCGACACCCAGATCGCGCGTCAGCGACCGGTAGAAATTCATGTCGGCGCGGTCACCCACCACCAGCACGCGGGTGGAAGGTTCCACCACTTCGGACAGATCGTGCAATGCCGCCAGCGGCGCATCCTCACCGCTGATATCGACGATCAGCACTTCCGGGCTCGACATCTTGCGCAGCATGGCGGTCGCCTGCCGCACCGATGCCCGGCGCAGCTGGATGGACGGCACCAGCTCCGCCAGCCCATCCTGCACCGCGTTCTCGCTATCCGAGTCGGTAATGAAACCGAGAAGGGACGCGCGTTCGCCGGTTTTAGCCCCGGCGTCGCCCTGCTGCGTGATCGACGGTGTGGCCATGTTTGATTAATCCCCGCCGCCCTGGCCGCTCACGCGCACGTCGGACAAGCCTGCCTCAGGCAGCTTCTTGAGCTTATTCGTTTCCAGGCGTGTCACCGCTGCGGCGGCCAACGTGCCATTGGTACCGGCCTCACCGGTGCCACGCACGAGGTCGGCCGGATTGGCCGCCATCAGCACCAGATTGGCGCGATTGACATGCTCGGGCGTCCAAACGCCGGCGCGCTCCAACGGATCATAGGCGGGGCCGCAGCCGGCGAGCACGGCCGCACCCGCGACGGCGGTGGCGGCGAGGATCATTTTGCTGGATGTCACTGTCTCTCTCCTCACTCAACCATGAACCCGGCATCGGCCGGGATGCGGCGTGCCGCGCGGGTGCCAGGATAGCCCGGGGCCGCCTGGCGCAGGTAAAGAATACGCTCGATATCGTTCGGCGCCTGCCAGCCATCGGTAGGCGCGTGCAACGACGACGGATCGCTGACCGGCTTGACCAGATAAGGTGTGACTATAATCACCAATTCGCTCTGATTGCGCTGGAAACTATCCGAGCGGAACAACGCACCCAGGATCGGCACGTCGCCCAGGCCTGGCACCGCGTTACCGGTCAGCGTGGTCTGGTCCTGCAGCAAGCCCGCGATGACGAAGCTCTGGCCGGAGCCGAGCTGCACCGTGGTATCGGCCCGGCGCACATCCAACCCCGGGATCGACAGGCCGGAGCTGTTATTCGTCGTGCCGAAGAAGAACGTAACGCCGTTCGCCTTGTCCAGCTGGCTCACTTCGGGCCGCACATGCAGGCTGATCGCGCCATGCGCCAGCACGGTTGGCACGAAGCTCAACGAAATGCCGTATTGCTTGAATTCCACCGATACGGTGTTGGCGTTCGTCGCCACGGGCACCGGGAATTCACCACCGACCAGGAAATTTGCCGGCTCACCGCTCATCGTCGTCAGATTTGGTTCGGCCAGCAAATGGATCAGCGAGTCATCGGACAGCGCCGAGATGATGGTTTCCAGATTGAAGCCATGCACCAGTTGCAGCGCGAACTGGTTGGGAGTCACCGTGCTGTCGGCCACCGGGTTGTTGGTATAAATACCGGTCTTCACGCTTTTGCCGAGCGAGGCCGTGCCGAACGAGTTGGGATCGTTCGCACCGGACCAGTTAACGCCGAGTTCGCGTGTCAGCGTGCGGTTCATTTCCGCGATGCGAACGTGCAGCGATACTTGCTGCGGCTCGGCGACCGTCAGATCGTTCACCACCTTGCCATCCCCTGGCAACTGGCCGGTGGCGGCGGATACCGCGCGCGCGGCGTCGCGCGCCGTCGCCACATTGCCGCTCAGCTCGATTCCTTGCGCGGTCTCCCGCGCCCGCACCGGCTGGCCCGGCGGCACGCGTGCCAGATCGCTCGAAACCTGGCGGGACGGGTAGCCCGATGGCACCACATTCACCTGGAACTGGGCGATCGCCTCACCCTTGTCGCTCAGCGCCGCGATCGTGGTGGTGCCTGGCGCCACGCCCCAGACAAACAGGCTGTCCGAACTGGCGGGCCGAACCTCGGCCACCTTGGGATCAGCCGTGAAGATGTTCGACGCCGGTGCGCGCAAATGCATCACGCGCCCGGTCCCGGCCTGAATGGTGACGGTGCCACGTGCATCCGCCTCCGCGGCAATGGCTCGGCTGACTGGCATCACAAGCGGCGCGGCAGCCGCCGCGGCGAGTACGGCGGAAAGGAGCAAGCGCATCAGAAGTGGTATTCCTTGTCGGATGTTCCGGAATAGATATGCATGGTGGCCACCGGTGCGTCGGGGCTCTTGGTCGGCGCATACGCGTTGGAAACATCCTTCGCGTAGGTCACCGGATGGCTGGTCGCCGTGTCACCGCCATTCGGCGCGGCATCCACTGGCCGCACCGCCAATGAAAGATGGCCGAGCTTGGTGGCGACGGCCACGCGCTCCACATCTTCCGGCGTCACTTCCAGCGTAACCGTGCGCGAACCGCCCTCGCCGTTGGCACCCTGGGCGCCCTGCACCAGCTGCTGGTCGATGGCGATGACGCGGACATCTTTCAGCACCGTTTCGGCAGCAATGCGGGTACCCCCACTTTGCGGCGCACCGGCATCGGCCGTGATTTCCTGCGTCAGCACGAGATCGACATGGTCGCCAGGCCAGATCAGGCCGGCAGTGCCGGAGACGGCGTCCACGCCCACCGACGTCGCGCGCCAGCCTGGCGTCAGAACGGCGGCGAGAAATCCATGGTCGCCGGGCCGCATCACATCGGCCGGCAGCACAACCTGATGTTGCAACAAGGTTTGGCGTACCATGGCGCCGAACAATTCGGCGCGCGCCTGCGGCGTGTCACGGCGGGCGCCGGCCGGCGCATCGCTTTCCACCATTTCGCGCGCTTCAATATCGTCAGGCTTCAGCAGCGACCCGGCGCGTAACGTATTCGCCGCGGCCAGCACCACCACCTTGGCCACCTGGGCCACCTGCGGCGGCGGCGGATGCAACCCCATATAAGCTACCAGCGAGAACGCCAGTACCCCGGCACCCATGAACAAGAAAAGCACTGTGCGCAGCATGTTCCACCTTCAGCGATCAGCGCCACGATCGGCCCAGAGCCAATTCCTGCGCTCAGTATCGCGCCTATGTGATGATTAACAAAGCAATCGCCCGGCCGCCGCTCGTTTCATGCGTGCAGTGTTGCGATCCAGCCACCCGCTGCGATTGCAGCGGCATACGGAAGCGGCCCACGGCGGGACAGGCGCCATTGTTCACAACGGATCGCCCGGCGCACAAACCCCATTGGGCGGGCGCCATGCGGCCGCTTTACCAGCGCGCCACCCGCCAGATATATCATCGAGAGAATGCCACCCGCGATCGCCGTACCGCTGATCAGGAACGGCACCATCATCGGTGACACGAAAATCGCGGCCGCGGTCAGCAGCTTCACATCGCCACCGCCCATCCAGCCAAGACGCCAGAAAACAAAAGTCAGTAGCAGAACGGCGAACGCGATCGCCAAGCCAATCGCCAGGCTGTGGCCGCCACCCTCGATGAGGCGCAAGGCGGCGCCGACGGCAAAAAGCAGCAGCGAGACCCAATTTGGGACCGTTCGGACCGCAAAATCATGCAGGCCCGAAAACAGCAGCAGCACCAATCCGGCGCCGAGCAAAAAATCAATTGGCAAAGTTTGATGCACACGCCACCCCAGAATCATGGCTAGCGCCAGAACGGGCCACCCCGGTCGGCGCACTGCCTTATCTACAGCAACGGAACGCACAACAAGCCCGCGACCCGAAATTCAAGCGCGGTCAGAACCGATAAGGATTGACCGCGACGCTGCCAGAAAACAGCATTGCGCCAAAAAACCGGAGACAAAACATCAGGTGCCGAAAAGATCGGCAACCACAGAACCGGCGGATGGAGCTGGGTGGCGAACCATCCAGCTCCGCCGCGATATTAGATCGAGCCAGCGATGCCGCTGAACAGTGAGGACAGCGTGGTGCCGAAGCTCTTGAAGATACCGATCAGGGCCAAGCCGAGCACGCCGGCGATGATGCCATATTCCAGAGCCGTCACGGCCTTGCGGTCGTTCTTGAGGGCGGCAATTTTCACGATGAGTGCGTTCATATGTAGTCTCCATCTTTGCGAAGCGCGTCAGCGCTCGCGACTTGCGATTGCACAAGCGATCCAACCCGAACCGCTCTGACGCCCCCACCGGATGGCGTGCTTTTTTCGTAATGTCCTGTTAGCCGTTAGTCAATCTAAAAATACCAAAATTCGCAAAATAAATCATCTTAAAAATTAGACAGTCGGTGCAGTCCCACCGAATATTCCCTGGCGGGTTGAAAACTATACCTGTTTTGCCATTTTACCGGGAACCGCATCGCACAGAAGTAGAAATGCATCCGCGCGCTGCACTTTCGATACGGTTGCGGTACGCGCGCAACGCCGCGGGAGCCGCGGCGCCAGAGCTACATGCTTGAGGCGACGCCCGCGAAAACCAGACCGATCTGAGTACCAAACCTGGCGAACGCACCAATAATGATGAAGGCTAGCCAACCGGCCATGATGCCATATTCAAGGGCAGTGATCCCACGCCGGTCCGACCAAAGAGCCATGATACGACTTGTCTTAACGACCATAACTAACCCTCCCACCGGCGAAGCCGGGGCGCGCCGTTGCGCCGCCGAGCCAAGTCTTCAACAACCGGCAATCGCGCCAAGGCCGCATCAAAACATCCATGCGTCACCAGCGCCATGCGAGCATGGCCGGGCCGTCGAACCCTAACCCAGTGAGAGTTAACGTTCTTTTATTGAGCGTGCAATGAAAGTTTACGGGACTGTCCAAGCTTTATTTTTGGACGCCCCGCGCTAAACCGGCGAGGCGGCCCGGCCCCACCATCCCGCCCTTGCCTCAACCTTTTGTATCCCTCACCCCGCGCCTGACCGCGAGCATCAGAAACGCTGGGCCCACGGCCGCGCCGAACGGAATATGCAAGGCCGCGACGATCGGGTGCGCGGCCAGAAAATCCAGCACCAACGCCAGTCCGATCACCGCCTTTTCACCAGGCAGGAAACCCCTCGCCCGCCCGGCACGCACCAGCCAGGCGGCCGCCAGGCTGGCCAGGACAAGGTCGTACATCAGCACGAACGGTGCGGCGACAAGCACGGCCGCCACCAGCCCCGCGGCGCGCGCCTCGCGCCCGCCGCGCCGCCACAACCAGGCCACCGCCAGCACGGCCAGCACCACGCAGACCGCCCAAACCAGCCTTGCCGCCATGGGCGAAAGCCCGATCAGCTGCATGGCACCCGTCGGATCCACGCGCCCCGCCAGTAAAACCTTGCCGCTATCGATCGGACCGCTGACGCTGCGCTGCGCGTTGGCCAAAAAGGCCCGCCAGGCCGGCACGCCGTAGAACAGCACGCTGGCGCCCATGGCTGCCGCCACTGTCGCGGCCGCAGCCGCGAGCGCTTTCCACTCACGCGCCGCCAGCAACGCCACCGGCACCATCAGGCCCAGATGCGGCTTGTAGCACAGCGCGCCGAACGCCATGCCGGCCAGCACGGGCCGCCCCGGCAACAACAACGTCGCCGCCGCCATCAGCCCGGCGGACAGGAACGAGTTCTGGCCCAGCCCCAACACCCACCAAACACTGGGCACCGCCAGCAGCACCACCGCGGCAGTGGCCCCGCCCCCCGCCACGCGGGTGCCAAGCGCCAGCCACAGCGCCAAACTGAGCCCCTGCATGAGCACAAAGCTGAACAAATACGGCAGCCGCGCGAGTGGCGACATGATCAGCAGGTAGGTCGGCGGGTTGAAGAAATACTGGTACGGGATACCGGGTTCGGTGGCGTCCTGTTCGGCCTGCCAATGTTTCGCCTGGTCATAGGCGAGACCGGCCGCGCCTTGGTTCGCCAAAACGCCGGCGGCATAGAAACTGACGTAATCTGTACTCGTCACTGTCTTGAGCGGCACGATCAGGCCGTGCGTACCGGCGATGAAAAAGATCAGCGTCAGCGCCTGCACCAACACGGCGGTGACCGCCAGGCCGCGCACCCGCGCTGCATCGCGCCAATCCATCATCCGTTCAAACACGCTCATGCGGAATGCACCGTCATCCCGCACTACGCGACCCGGCCCAGGCCCGGCGCGCCACCATGGCGAAGAGCCCCAGCAGGATGAGCGGCCCCAGCGGCAGCCCCGCCTTTGCACTGGCCTGGCGCGCCACCAGAGGCCACAAAAACGCCGCCCCGCACAGCAGCTTTTCCCAAGGCAGCCAGCCGCCGCGCTGCGCCCGGGCGGCCAGCCACGCCAGCGGCGCGCCCGCAAGCGCCAGGTCATAGTCCAGAACATACGGCGTGCAGAGCACGGCGGCCGCGCTCACCAGGGCCGCCTCGGCACCACCGCCCGGCCGCCGCCGGGCAATCAGCGCCAGCGCGGCCAGCACATTGGCCGCCAGCACCGCCTGCAGGCCATAGGCCAGCCACACCGGCGCACCCGCCAGCCGGGCAGCGGCAAACAGGCTCTGCAAATTATTCCAGCCCGCGCGGTTATCCGCGAGCCCGCTCTGCGCCAACCGCGCCGCATGCAGAAAAGCCCACCACACGTCGGTGCCGAAAATCGCCAGCGACAGCAATACGATCAGCACGCTCGAAAGTGCCGCGCCCGCCACGGCCCGCCAGCGCCGCGCGGCCAGCAAAGCCACCGGCACGCAGAGTGCCAGCTGCGGCTTGTAGACAAGTCCGCCGAAGCAGAGGCCGGCAAGAAAGGGCTGCCTGTCCAGCAGCAGCATGGGCAGCGCGAACAAGGTCGCGGTAATGCAGCCATTCTGGCCCGTGGCGGCATTTATCAGCAGGCCAGGGAATGCCAGCAGCGGCAGCCAGCCCCAGCCTGCCGGCTCAATGCGCCGCAGCACCGCCAGCAGTGCCGCCATCTGCGCCGCCACAAATGCCAGCAACCCACCAAAATACGGCAGCAGCGCGAACGGCACGCATACCACCAGGAAAGGCGGCGGATAAAAGAACGGCAGCGTCACGTCCGGCGCCAGCGCGGCCGCCGCATGTTCCTGACCAGATATGGCGTTCAGGTCGTAGGCGGCCTGCGGCCGCCCCTGCGCCGCCAGCCGCCCCGCAGACCAGAACGCCACGAAATCGACCGGCTGCGGCTTGCCCGCGGCAGCGGCGATGGGCGCGGGCGCGCCGACATGGTGGCCGAGGTAAGCCGTACTCCACCCATACAGCAGCGCGATCGCCATGAAGATGGCCAGTAACCACGCATATACCTTCGCCCGGTCGCGATCCAGCCAGGGCGCATCGCGCAACAGGGCAACCATGCCGCCCAGCCCGGCGCGGTGCACTACAGGCAACATGCCGTGGGGCAGAACCGCATAACCGGGCCGCCAGGGCCAAGCCGCCTTTGCCGGCACCTCACGGCTGGCCCTCCAGAGCGGCCACCCCGCCCGGCGCGGCAGCCCGCCGCCACACACCCCGCCGCCACACGCACAGCAACAGCGCGAACAGCAGTAGCGGCGACAACGTCACGCCAAGCCCCAGGGCGGCCGCGCGGGCGCCAAATGGCAGCAAATACACGGCGGCCAACAGCGCCTTCTCCCCCCGCAAAAAACCATGCCGCACGCCCTGCCCCGCCAGCCAGGCCAGCGGCGCCGCGAGCAGCACCAGATCGTAGTCATACAGAAACGGCGTCACCAGCAGCACCGTCACCGCCAGGGCCGCCATTTCAGGGCCCGCCCCCCGCTTGCGCCAGCAAATACCCACCAACAGCGCCACCGCCGCGCCGGCCATCAACGCCTGCCCCGCATAGCCCGCTGCCAGGCCGCCGCCCGCCAGCCGGATCGCCGCGTACAGGCTTTGCGCGAAATGCCACTTGATCTGCAGGGTCTCGATATCCGCCCGCGCCGCCGGCGCATTAGCCAGAAACCCAGCCCAGGCGTCCGCGCCCAACACCAGCCACGACGCCAGCGCCAGCCCCAACGCCATACACGCGGCGCCCGCCAGCGCTCGCCAGCGCCGAGCCGCGAGCAGCGCCAGCGGTGCGACGGCGGCCAGTTGCGGCTTACACGCCAGCGCCCCCAGGCACGCCCCGCCCAGAAACGGCCGGTCTTCCAGCAACAGCATCGCCCCCGCCAGGCAGGATGCGGA
>FSZX01000041.1_pt1 | contig 16546 bp, 16 predicted proteins | sample 1638961 | NCBI WGS metagenome assembly FSZX01 (sample SAMEA3914812, study PRJEB12502) | metagenome | biome: forest; material: soil | place: Canada | collected 2011-07-07 | depth 0.1 m
AGGCCCCAGCCGGCGGAGCCCCTTGCCTTTTTTCGTTTCGTATTAACTTCCTTACCTCGGAGGTTTCGAAGAAAACAGAAAGCGTTTCTTTTTGAAAAAAGAAACAAAAACTTTTGTCCTATTTGCTGGGGCTTGCGCTTTTTGTAACCGATGGAACGAGTACGGATTTCCTGTTCGTTAACCGCGCTCATTCATTTTGCACCCTGGCACACGGGTGCTGTGGGACGAGTGATCAATGGCGGCCGAGCCGGAACAGGGCGGTGACGAGGCGCCGCCGAAAAAGGGCGGCAAGAAACTGATATTGCTGGCCGTGCCGGTTGTGCTGATCGCGATCGTCGCGGGGCTTTGGTTTTCGGGCATTTTGCCGGGCTTGATCGGCGGCAAGCCGAAGCCGGCCGCCATGGCCACTGCCGCGAAGATCGGCGCGGCGCCGGTGTATTTGGACGTGCCGGAGATCATTACAAATTTGAACGTCCCGGGGCGGCGCCAGAGCTATTTGAAGCTGCACGCCAAATTGGAGCTTGGCGGGCCCGAGGATACGGCGCCGGTAACGGCGGCGATGCCGCGGATCCTGGATTTGTTCCAAACCTATTTACGTGACATGCGGCCGGAAGAATTACGCGGCTCGGAAGGCAGTTACCGCCTGCGCGAGGAACTGGTGGGGCGTGCCTCGATCGCCGTGGCACCGGCGCATATTCAGGATGTGCTGTTTGAAGAACTGATCATCCAGTGACAATGTGCCGCCTGTTCCGCGCGGCGCCGGGCCGGTCCAGGCCATGAGCGAGGAGGATGATCTCGCCGCCGCCTGGGGCGCTGATGTGGAGGGTGAGGCTGAAACGCCTACCCAGCCCGCGCGCGTGCTCAATCAGGCTGAAATCGATTCGCTGCTCGGGTTTGATGATGGCCCCGGCGGCAGCGAGGCCGTCAGCGGCATGCAGCGGATCATTTCCAGCGGTCTGGTCAGCTATGAACGCTTGCCGATGCTGGAAATCGTGTTCGACCGGCTGGTGCGCATCATGTCCACCAGCCTGCGCAATTTCACCAGCGACAACGTGGAAGTCTCGATCGACAACATCGTTTCGCTCAGGTTCGGGGATTATCTGAATTCTATTCCGCTGCCGGCGATGCTGGCGGTGTTCAAGGCCGAGGAGTGGGACAATTACGGCCTGATGGTGATTGATTCAGCAATGATCTACTCCATCGTGGATGTTCTGTTGGGCGGCAGGCGCGGCACCGCCGCCATGCGCATCGAGGGCCGGCCGTACACGACGATCGAGCGCACTTTGGTGGAACGGCTGATCCACGTGGTGCTGGCGGATTTGTCGGCGAGTTTTGATCCCCTCTGTCCGGTGACGTTCAGGTTTGAACGGCTGGAGGTCAATCCGCGCTTTGCCACGATCAGCCGGCTGAGCAATGCCGCCGTGCTCGGGCGGTTGCGCATCGACATGGAAGATCGTGGCGGCCGGCTGGAATTGCTGCTGCCCTACGCCACGCTAGAGCCGGTGCGTGAATTGCTGCTGCAGCAATTCATGGGCGAGAAATTCGGCCGCGATTCGATTTGGGAAACCCATTTGGCGGAGGAGTTATGGAGCACCGATATCGAGCTGGATGTGGTGTTGGATGAGCAGGTGATGCGCTTGTCCGATGTCGTGAATTTGCGGCTGGGGCAGCGCATTGTGTTGAACGCGGTGGCCGGTGCGTCGGTGCAGGTGCGGTGCGGCAACGTGCATTTGTTCGATGGCCATGTCGGCCGGCGGCAAAACCGGGTGGCGGTGCGCATTGACGGTCCGATGCGCCGCGGCACGGATCAAACTTAGCGGTGACATTTCGATAACCATTGGGAGCGCAAAATGGGCGGTGCGCAGGTGGCACTGGAATTGGCTTTGGTTCTGCTGCTGGGCGCGACGCTTTTTCACGCGCTGCGGCTGGAGCGGGCGTTGGGTGTGCTGAAGCGGGATCGGGCGGTGCTGGAGGAATTGGTGGCCGGCTTTAACGACAGCACGCGGCAGGCGGAACTGGGGGTGGAGCGTTTGCGCGCCGCGGCTGAGGGTGCTGGGCGCCAGATCGCGCGCCAAATCGAACAGGCCCAGCGCTTGCGGGACGATCTGGGCTTCTTGACCGAACGCGGCGACAAGCTGGCGGAGCGGCTGGAAGGCGGCGTGCGTTCGGCGCGCATGATGGCCGATCACATCGGGCCGCTGGCCGCGGCAACCGTGCAGATGGCACCCATGCCGCTCCCCGCGCCGCAACCGCCCATGCCATCGCCCATGCCCTCGACACCCCCGCGATCTTACATGGCCGAGCCGGAAATGGCCGGCGCCCCGCGGTTGCGCAGCGAGGCGGAGCGCGATTTGCTGCGTGCCTTGCGGGCTGCGCGCTGACATGCGCCCGGCCATAAACCGCCCACGCCTTTTGCCAGCGACAATTGTCGCCATGGCGCTGCTGCTGGTGGTGAAATCGGTATCGCTGGTGTGGGCGGCGACGGCATCGGGCGCCGAGGCGGCCCCCCCGCCGGGTGCCACAGCGCCACCCGCCCCGCAAGCGGCGCTGGCGGGGCCGGTCTCTGCGCGGCCTGGAGCGGCTTTCGTGGCGGCCCGCCCGCTGCCATCCGCGCCGCCCGTTCCGGCCGCCGAGGCGCCGGTGAGTGACGCGGAACGCGGCCTGCTCCTGGATTTGCGGCATCGGCGCACCGAGCTGGATGCGCGGGCGCGTGGGCTTGATCAGCGCGAAGCGGTGCTGGCTGCGGCACAAGCACGTCTTTCGGCGCGCGTGGATGAACTCACGGCGTTGCAGGCCAAGCTGGAGGCGCTGGAGGCCGCGCGCCAATCCCATGACAGCGCCAATTGGGCCGGGCTGGTGCGGGTTTACGAAACCATGAAGCCGCGTGATGCGGCCACGATCTTCGATGCCCTGGATATGCAGGTGCTGCTGGCCGTGCTGGACCGCATGGCCGAACGAAAGGCGGCGCCGATCCTGGCCGCCATGCAACCCGATCGGGCGCGCCTGGCCACGCAGTTGCTGGCCGAATTGCGCACGAAATCGGTAACCCCCGCCGGCGAAAGACCGGTCCAACCCGCGGACCCGAAAGGCTAAGAAAGCGACATGGCGGTTGATAAGTCGATGAATGTGCTGATCGTGGATGATTACAAAACAATGCTGCGGATCATCCGAAACCTGCTGAAGCAAATCGATTTCAACAATGTGGAGGAAGCAGCGGATGGCTCCGAGGCGCTCAGCAAATTGCGCGCCGGCAATTTCGGATTGGTGATTAGCGACTGGAACATGGCGCCAATGACCGGCCTGGAGCTGCTGCAGGAAGTGCGGCAGGATTCCCGGCTGAAAGGCCTGCCATTCATTATGATCACGGCGGAAAGCAAAACCGAAAACGTCGTGGCGGCCAAGCAAGCCGGCGTATCGAACTACATCGTCAAGCCGTTCAATGCGGAAACATTGCGGGACAAAATCGAAAAGGTGCTGGCCCATGCTTGATGTGGTGGACCTGCCCAAGCGCCTGGCGCAGCTCGGCGCGCGCTACCCTACGGCCGATCCACCGATGGTGGCCGATATCGTGCGCGCCGTGCTCAACACGATGCGCGGCGATCTCACCGGCCAAGAAGCCGCCTTGCTGGCGGAAGTGGAGGAGCTGGCCCAAACCGTCGCCAATGCGCGCGCTGAAATCGCCAAACTGCGCGCCGATGATATCACGGGCGACCATATTCCGTCGGCCACGGATGAGCTGGACGCGATCGTGGCGCATACCGCGGTGGCAACCGATATCATTCTGGAATGTTGTGAGAAGCTGGATATGCTGGGCCCCACGCTGCCCGGGGAAGCCGCACAAATTGTGCAGGATGTAACAACGAAAATTTACGAGGCCTGTAGTTTTCAGGACATCACGGGACAGCGCATTACCAAGGTGGTGTCCACACTGCAAGCGATCGAGGCGAAAGTCGCCCATATCGTGGAAGTGTTCCGGCGCGATGCGTTCGGCTCCGCGCCGGCGCCACCGGCGGAGACGGAAACATCCCTGCTGAACGGGCCGCAACTGCCGGTCAACGCAATGGATCAATCCGACATCGATGCGCTGCTGGCCAGTTTCGATTAAAACGCTGATGCCGTTTCAGCCGGCCATCGCAGGCCTGGTCCTGGCATTGGCGGCCCTGTTGATGTGGGGCGGCGCGCGGGCGGCGCCGGTCAGTTTGCGGATCGGCAATCATGCCGCATTCGGCCGCGTCGTGATCCTGCTGCCGCGCACCGTCCACGAAAGCATGGCGCAGCAGGGCGACCAGCTTGTGGTGACCCTGCCCGGCGCCGGCGCCGTGCCAAGCCTGGCGCACGGCCCCCGTAACGTTGGCCAAATCCAGGGCGGGCAGGACCAGCTGACATTGACGCTCGCACCCGGCAGCCACCCGCGTTTGTGGCACGGTGCGCACCAGGTGGTGGTGGATGTTTATGGCCCCCCGCCCACTGCGCCAGCCCCGGCGCCAGCCCCGGCGCCAGCCCCCGCGCCAGCCCCCGCGCCGGTAACGGCGTCGCCACTGTTGCCAGGCGCGCGTGATTTGCCGCCGGATATCAAGCTTGTGCCGCTCGACCCGCCGCGCGCCTCGCCATCAACGGCGATGTCAGCGGCACCCAAGCGGGCGGCCTCTGGCGCAAGCGGGCCACAAGCGGCGCTGCCGGCAACGCACGCACCCGCCATGCCTCCGCCACCGGCCACTGACCCGGTTTCCGCCGATGCCTTGGTGGCGCAGCGTCTGCCGCCGGACGGGCCCGGCGGCTCGCCGGCGATCCTGCTACCGTTCGGCCGCGACGTCGGCGCGGCGGCCTTCACGCGCGGCGGCCACGGTGTGGTGGTGTTCGATGACAGCAAGCCGATCGACCTCTCGGCGCTGAAGGACGACCCGGTTTTCGGCGGCGGCCGCGTCACGCTGCTGCAAGCCGCCACCCAATTCACCATGCCTCTGGTCACCATGCCTCTGGCTCCGGGTGCCCGGCTCGCCCTGCACCGGCGGCCGGAGGGCTGGGAAATCCGCATGGCACAAGCCGGGGCGCCGCCCGAGGGCGCCAAGCTAAGCCTGCAAAACGGCATACTGACCATCGCCACCCATAACGCGGCCGATACGGTGGTGCTAACGGATCCGGCCACCGGCGGGCGCCTGCTGGTGGGCACGGTCAACGATGACGATGCCGGCGTTTCGGTGCCCCATGTCAGCCCTGAATTCACACTGCTCCCAACCACTTCCGGCGTGGTGCTGGTCGCGCAGAGCGACCGGCTGGCGTTGCGTGCCACCAAAACCGGGTTCGCCCTGGCCACCACGACGGAACCGAAACTCGCCGCGGTGGCGGGTGGCACGGCCGAGCGTGCGTTGGATACGGCCGCCGACCTCACCCGCCATTTCGACTTCACGCCGCAGCCGACGCCGGTGCTGTTCAAGATCATGCGCGCCGCCCTGGGCAATGCCGCCACGGCACCGCGCCTGGCCCGTCAAACGCCGCGCCTGCACGCCGCCCAGGCGATGATGTCCCTGGGCATGAACCGCGAAGCCGCCGGCACGCTCACCGCCGCCTTGCGGGATGACTCAAATCCGGCCGGCCAGGCGGATGCGCGCGCCTTGCTCGCGATGGCGCATTTCCTGTCGGGTGACATGCTGGACGACGACGTGCGGGCGGCGGATGCGCTGGCCATGGCGGATCCCGCTTTGGGTAAATCGGACGAAATTACGCTGTGGCGCGCCACGTTGCGGCCCAATCTGCCGGACCCCGCCCAGGCGGCGGCATCCCTATCGGCCGCCTGGCGTTTGTTGCTGGCCTACCCGGAACCGCTACGGCACAGGCTGGCACCCGCCGTGGCGCGGGCGCTGCTGGCCGGCGGCCAGGCGAACGCCGCGCAAATGCTCGTGGACCAACTGCCGGACCGCGCGTTGGATGGCGTGCGCGCGGCGCTGCTGGCTCGGGATGGCCCCGCCGGGCCGCACACGGCGGAAGCGCTGGCGCTGCTCAATCGCATGGCGGCTGGCCCGGATCGCCGCCAGGCCGCGGCGGCGTTCCGCGACGCCACCGAGCTGCGGCTGGCCATGCACCAGATCACCGCCGCGCAGGCAGCCGAAGCGCTTGATCGGCATTTATACGCATGGCGGGACGAGGAGACCGAAATCGCACAGCGGCTTCGTATCGCCGCCTTACGCGCACAAGCCGGCGACTGGCGGCGCGCCCTGGCCGGCTTGCGGGGCACGGATGCCCTATTTCCGGCGGCGCATGACCGGGTGCATGCCGCCCAACTCGCCACCATCACCGGCTTGTTGCAGGCCGGCCAGGCGCAACGGCTGCCGGCGCTGGATCTGGTGGCGCTGGTGGAAGAAAGTGCCGATCTGCTCGGCAGCGCGGAAGCCAGCTCCACCCTGGCGCCCGTGCTGGCCGATAAGCTGGTGGCACTCGACCTGCCGAACCGTGCCGCCCCGCTTTTGAACAAGCTCATGATCGCCACCGCGGCGCCGGAACCCCGCGCGGCCCTGGGTGCGCGCCTGGCTTCGTTGCGGCTCGATCAGAACGACGCACCAGCCGCGCTGGCCGCCCTGGACCAGTCCGACGCGCCGGACTTACCAGCCACCCTTCAAGACAGCCGCATGGTGCTGCGCGCCCGCGCATTGGCCGGTAGCGGGCAGGATGGCGCGGCCCTCGCGGTGCTGAATAATCTGGCCACGGAAGATTCGCTCGAGTTCCAAATCAAGTTGCTGGAAAAACGGAATGATTGGCGCGGTGCCGAAACAGCGCTCCGAACGCTGATGCATGTCACGATGCCGCCCGAAGGCGTGTTGAGCGAGGTGCAACAGGATCTGGTGCTGCATCTCGCAAGCGACGCGGCGCGGGCAGGGGACATGGCGGCGTTGCAGCAATTGCAGACGGGCGACGCGCGGCGGCTGACCGCGGGCAGCCGCCCAGCGCTTTTTCAGGCACTTGTGCAGCAGCCCATACAAGCCCTGGCGGACCTGCCACGCTCTGCGCGTGAAGCCGCGGCGAATCGTGCCATTCCGGCGGCGCTCGCCAGCTATAAAGCCCGCTAAGCGCTCCGCCGGAGGGGGCGCATCTATTTCTCATAAAAGATTTCGCTTGCATGGGGGGGGGGGTTAACCCTATCTGCCGTCGCCTTGGCCCAAGGGGACGTTTTGTCCAACAGGCCATCTACTGGATTGGGGGTACGTGATGAACGCACTTGCTCAACTGGGGATGGTCTCGGTTATCCCGAGCGAGAACCAGAGCAGCGCCGTTTCTTTTCCGGTACATGACGGGGAGGAACGGACGGACTACTTCGTAGAGAAGGACGGCATGAAGTTCGCCGGTACACACCTTCTCGTGGATCTCTGGGGGGCCAGTCATCTGGACGATCCCAGCCTTATCGATCGGGCATTACGGCATGGCGCCGTGGTGGCCGGGGCGACGATTCTGCACAGCCATTTCCACCATTTCACGCCCAACGGCGGAGTTTCCGGCGTTGTCGTGTTGGCGGAAAGCCATATCAGCATCCACACATGGCCGGAGCGGGACTTTGCCGCGATCGACATCTTCATGTGTGGTTCGTGTGATCCGCATAAGGCAATTCCGATTCTGCAAGCCGCGTTTAATCCGCAGCGGATTGACGTGGACGAGCAGCGCCGGGGGCGCGTGGCGTAGAGGCTGAAAAAGGCTAGGGGCTCTGCCCCTGGACCCCGTTAAAGGCAAGCCTTTAAAATCCATTTGTTTGGGCGCGCATAAACGCGTCCAGACAAATGGATTCCTATGCGTACAATTAAGGTTCTAAGGACTTGTCCTTAGCGGGGTCCAGGGGCGTCACGCGCAGCGTGCTTTCGCACGACGCCCCTGGCCTTCCTTCTTTCGTGGAGCCGTGCCCGAAATGACCACAGATTCCTGGCTCAACGAGACGCTCTACGAAAACTGGGGCCAGCGCTTCCGCGTCAAACGCGAGCTCGCCCGCGTGCAAAGCGAATTCCAAGACATCGTTATCTTCGAAAGCTACACGCACGGCCGCGTGATGGTGTTGGACGGTTGTATCCAAATCACCGAGCGCGACGAATTCGTCTACCAGGAAATGCTCGCCCACGTGCCGCTGCTGGCGCATGGCGCGGCCCACAACGTGCTGATCATCGGCGCCGGCGACGGTGGCGTGCTGCGCCGCGTGCTGCAGCACAACACCGTGCAGCGTGCCGTGATGGTTGAAATCGACGGCGAGGTTATTCGCCTGTCGAAGGAGCATTTGCCGATGATCGGCGGTACCGCATGGAACGATCCCCGTGCCGACGTCATTGTCGGCGATGGCATCGAGTACGTGCAGCGCGCGCCGGATGCCAGCTTCGATGTGATTATCGTCGACAGCACCGACCCGATCGGCGTTGGCGAAGTGCTGTTCACCGATTCGTTTTACGAAAACTGCGCCCAAGCGCTCACGCCGCGGGGCCTGGTGGTAAACCAGTGCGGCGTGCCGTTCATGCAGGCGGACGAGCTACGCGAAACCAGCCTGCGCCGCCGCCGCTTCCTGCCGCATGTGTCGGCCTATGTGGCCGCCGTGCCCACCTATGTAGGCGGGCTCATGACGCTCGGGATTGCCGCCAAGGCGGCCGGTATCGGCCGGCAAACCGCAACCGAAATCCGCGCCCGGGCCGAAGCCGCGGGCGTTCTGGGCACCACCGAGTATTGGACGCCGGAAATTCACGCCGGCTGCTTCGATCTGCCGCCTTACATCGCCCGGCAACTGCCGGGCTGATACGCCCGCGCCAATTGGCGTTGAGGCTGACCCATAGGAACCAGAAAGCGCTTCTTTTTGAAAAAAGAAGCAAAAACTTTTATCCATTGGCGCGCGCGTTGCCGCAAAGCGCGCGCCCTATAAGCAAAAGTTTTTTGGTTCTTTTTTTCAAAAAAGAACTGCTTGCCCTTCCCTTGCGTGAGTCACCCTTGACGCCGCCGGCGCGCGGTGAACGCATGCGCCATGTTCCCGTGCGCGCAACGCATCCGCCTCGCCATGATCCTGGCCGCCGCAAGCGGGCTGGCCGCCTGCGCCGATCCCCACGCCCCCTGCACACTCGGCACGGCCGCGGATCTACCCGTCACCACCGCGCAGCGCGCCTTTTTCACCGACATCATCATCAATGGCGGCATCGCCCATGTGCGCGTGGATACGGGCTCCGCCACCAACCTGATCAGCGACGCCACCGCCGAACGCCTGCATATGACGCAGCAAATGTTGATGGGCGCCGCCATTCACGGCGTGGGCGGCGCCAGGCCGGTGAATTTGGCGATCTCCGACACCGTGCAACTGGGCCGCGCCCACGGCAATCATATCGCTTTCATGACCGTCGGGAACGATACATTTCCGCCCGGAACGGACGGTTTGCTGGGCATGGATTTTCTGTCTCAGTTCGACGACGATCTCGATTTCCGGTTTGGCCATCTGCGCCTGGTGCGCACACACGGTAATTGCACCTTCCCGAATTCACCACTACCGCAACCGCTCTACGCGGTGAAATACCGCACCTTGGCGCAATGGGGCTCGCCCGTGGTCGATGTCGTGATCAACGGGAAAACATTGTCGGCGGTGATCGATAGCGGCGCCACGTACTCACTGCTGTTCCGCTCCTCGGCGCGGCGCGTTGGTCTCTCGGTGGATCATGTGCTGGAAGCTTCTTCGGGCTCCATCCATGGCGTGGGTACCGGCACCACACACGCGGCTCTCGGCAAACTTCGCGTGCCTGTGGAAATCGGGGCGCTCAGCATTAGCAATTTGCCAATGACCATTGTTGATCAGGAGTCCGGCGGTAACGTGGACATGCTGCTGGGGTACGATTTCGAAAATCTCGTGCATCTTTGGATATCGCATTCTTCGCACACCTTGCTGATGCAATATCCGGCACAGCCTACTCCGGTGGCTCGGTAGAAGGAAAGAAAGCGCTTCTTTTTGGAAAAAGAAGCAAAAACTTTTTTCTGTTGGCTGCGACACGCGTGCTCACCAAAAATCATCGCGCCCCCTTCACGATGGTAAATTATTTCTGAAGAAGGCGACGACCGCTTTGTTGAAATCAGCGTGGAACGCGGCGCGGCTGAAGCCGGGTTCTGTTAGGCACACGCCGGGCACGGCTTGCGTCAGGGCGGCGCTGCAGGGTGATAGGAAATCCAGGTGATCGGCTTTTGCCACCACATGATAATCAGGTTTCATGGGCAAATCCGCGGCCACGGGCTCCGTGTAAAACGGCGTTGGCAGAATGCGGTCATCCTCGGCACGCCATAGCTGCACCGGAACATGCACGCCCGATAGGCCGGATTTGCCGAAGGCGTATCCTAGAGCCGGGGCGGCCACCACCGCGGCGCGGATGCGGGAATCGTGCACCCAGATGGATGCGGGAAGCGGCGTTGGGTGGTCGTTTTGGGTGTGAAATCGGGCGATCATCGTGCAGGTCCACTCTTCGGGGTGGGCTTTGCAGTGCGGCGCCACGGTGCTCATGTCGGGTGTGCCACCGGCGGCCACCAGCACCGTAAAGCCGCCGGCGGAAAAGCCGAACGCGCCTACGCGGTGCGGATCGATCCGGGCATGGTCCGGCCAGGTGGCCAGCATGTAGTCGAGCACCACATGCAGCAGGCGCGGCCGGTTCCATATCATCAGGGCACGGCTGCGATCCTGTGTGCTGTCGCCGGTGAACGTGGGCGCCACCACCACGAACCCGGCATCGGCCAGCGCAATGCCGGTATCAAAATGGTTATTCGCGTTACCGCCGGTGCCGTGCGCCACCGCGATCAGCCCCAAACCTGTGCCGGCAACAGCGGCATCGGCCGCCACAACCTGTGTTTGCAGGCCGAGCGCGTTGGGGCGCGGCGCGGTGCTGCTCGGATACCAGATATTAGCTTCTATCGGCGGGTTGCCCGGGTCTGGTATGGTGATGTGCCGGAACCCCGCGGCCCGCGCCTGGCCGGCTATCAATGCCATCATTGACGCGGCAAACAATCTCGCTTGCATACGGCCGCTTTGGTGCCGCGCGCCCCGCCACGCTTCTTGACCCACGGACACCGCCTCCCCCCCCCTCCGGAAATACGAATTTAACTCTGTAGTGCAGAGTTCTCTTTGTCAATGGGATATGTGATCGTTACTGGCGGGCGGTGAAACCTGGCAAGGCCCCGGCGTTCTGCCTGCCACAGCCTGGAATGGTGTCGTCATGCGTTCATGGTTCCGTTTGGCCAGCCTTGGTTTCGCGCTCGCCGGTTTCAGCAAGGTAATGGCCCTGCCGCAGCAACGCCGTCTGTTCCGGTCCTGGGGTTGGCCGGAGGACACGATGCTGATCATCGGTGGGCTGGAGCTAGGCGGCGCATTGCTGATGTCATCCCGCCGCACCCGCCATATCGGGGCGGCGACCGTAACCGCGGTGTCGGTCGCGGTGCTGGCCGCGGAGCTCGAGCACGGCCAGACCCGCCTGGCGCCCGGCCGTTACGCCATGATAGCAGCAGCCCTAACCGGCATAGTCTAGCAACTTTCCTCCCCCTTCATGGGGGAGGTCCCGCGAAGCGGGGGAGGGGGCCGGGGCCAGAACACCCCGCCCCCCGTTATCACCTTACTTTAAGTACTCACCCCCTACTTACCATCGCCGTCGCGGATACGCCCCATCGGCTCCTGCACATGGGCTTCCAGGAACCAAAGCTGCTTATCAATGCCGCGTGAAACTTCCGTGAACACATCGGCGGTATCCGCATCGCCCGCGTCAGCGGAGGCATCGATGTTCGCGCGTAGCACGTTGCCGTAATCGGCATAGCGGTCGATCAGCGCCGCCAGATGGTCGGCGATCGCGTAGATGTCGGTGGGGTAAGCCGGCAGCTTGGTCGCGGCACCAACAATTTGCGTGGTGCCCAGTGCCGTGCCGCCCAGCTGCGCCACGCGTTCGGCCATTGTATCGTTCCACTCGTCCTGCTCGGTGCGGAAGCCGTCCAGCATTTCGTGAATGGCGATGAATTGCGGGCCCTTCAAATTCCAATGCGCCTGCTTGGTGGCCAGTGCCAGGTCGATGCCGTCCGCCAGGCGGGCGTTCAGCAGGCCGATGGACGTGGCTTTACTGTTGCTGGCCAGTGCGTTGCGGGTGCGGTGCAAGGGCCGCCCCCCCTTGGCGCTAGCTTCCTTGCTGCTGGCTTCTTGGGATTTTGACATCGGTGATTTCCTCGTTGTCGCGGCTGCGTGAACGCCTCAAGCGGCCCACCTGTTCCATGCATCCGTGGCGTGCCCGGGCTGTTACCGAACTCCCTGTGCGGGCCACGACTTTTGACTCGTGGTTTCGATGTCAGTTCAGCTACACTCGTGCAACGCGCCATCCCGGCAACAGAATACGGGAGGGGCGGGGGAACACGGAAAAGGAAGGCGCATGCTGGAAGCCGCCGTAACCTGGGTAATGTCGCACCCGCTTCAAGGCGTCGGGTGCCTGGTGGTGTTGTCGGTAGTCATCGGCCTGGTGGCAATACCGGGGCTGCACAACGTCACCGATTGCGGCCATCCCCGCACCTGAAACCCCGCTCTCCTCCCGATCTAATCGCGCTGCAGGGGTACGCGGCGGGCAATGATGATCAGGCTCGCCAACGTAATCAGGCCGCACACGGACAGGTAGATGCCTGGGATTGTGCGGTTTTGCGTGAGGTCGATCAGCCATTTGCTGGCTAACGGCGTCAGGCCGCCAAATACCATCACGCCCAGCGAATATCCCGCCGACATGCCAACGCCGCGCACGCCGGGCGGGAAGATCTCGCCCATCAGCGCCGGCAAGGGCGCGCTGTAGGCCGCCCGCACCCCAATCAACACGATCATCACCGTCAACAGCATGGCAAAATGCGGCACGGCGCTGATCAGCAGGAAGGCGGGGTAGGATCCCAATACCAGCAAAACCGCGCCCACGATCGCGGGCCAGAACCGCCCCACATGGTCGGACAGGATCGCCGAGAGCGGCGTAATCACCAGCGCCACCAGCGCGCCGATCAGCGGCACCGCGAAACTGGCGGGGGCGGCCATGTGCAGCTCCTGCTGCGCGTAGCTCGGCAAGTAGATGGCGATATAGGTGCCGGAGGTACCTGCGGCGATCGTGCCGGCGGCCAACAGAATGCGTCCGGGATAGTGCCGCAGGGCGTCTATCGCCGGGCGCTCCGCCGGGCCCGCGCGCGTGAACACCGGCGTTTCGGCCGCGTGGCGGCGCAGGTACCACCCCACGGGCCCGATCAGCAGGCCCAGCATGAACGGCAGCCGGAACCCCCAATCATGCAGCGCTTGCGGCGACAGCATCAGGCTGGTGGCGTAGGCGGCACCCGCGCCGGCGATGGTGCTGACGGCCTGGCTGGTGAATTGAAAGCTGGCCATGAAGCCGCGCCGGCCGGTGCCGTGTTCCAGCATGAAAGCTGTGGCCCCACCGAACTCGCCGCCCGCCGAGAAGCCTTGCATGACGCGTCCGGCCACGATCACCAGCGGTGCCACCAGCCCGATACGCGCAAAGCCGGGTGTGACCGTCAGCGCCAAGGTGCCAAGCGTCATCAGCAATATGGAGAGGGTCATGGCGGTTTTGCGGCCATGGCGGTCGGCCACGCTGCCCAGCACCACGGCGCCGAGGGGGCGCGCGAGGAACGCCGTGAAGAAGGTGCCCCAGGCGAGCAGCGTGGTGGTGGTGGCGCTGCCGTGCGGGAAGAAGGCAGCGCCGATTTGCGGGGCGAAATAGCCGAAGACGGTGAAGTCGTAGAATTCCAGGGCGTTACCGGCGGAGGCGGCTAGCACCAGGATGGTGGGGTTTTTCGTGGGCATCAGAGGCTAGGCCAGGGGCTCTGCCCCTGGACCCCGCTGGAGGCAGGGCCTCCAGACCTCCATTTATTGGACCAACCCCAAACGGAGGTCTGGAGGCCCTGCCTCCAGCGGGGGTCTAGGGGGCAGAGCCCCCTGGCCTTAAACCGCCGCAAGCACATCCTCCGCATGCCCCTCGATCTTAACCTTCGGCCAAGCCCTCAAGATAACCCCATCCCCGCCCACCAAATACGTAGACCGCTCGATGCCCATGTATTTCCGCCCATACATGGATTTCTCCACCCAAACCCCATACGCCTCCGTCAGCGCCCCGCCCTCATCGGACGCCAGCGGAAACGCCAGTCCATATTTCGCCGCGAACTTGTCCAGCGCCTTCACCGGATCGCGCGAAACGCCAACAATCTCGACCCCGCGCGCCGCGAATTGCGCCCGCGCCGCCTCAAAGGCTTGCGCTTCCTTGGTGCAGCCGGACGTATCGGCCTTCGGGTAGAAATACAGCACATACGGCTTGCCCTGCAGCGCGGCGCTGCTCACCGTGCGTCCGCCGCTAGCCGCCAGGCTGAACGCCGGGGCCTTGTCGCCTTGGCTCAAACTCATCGTGTCTCAATCTCCCCCACATACCGCACAAACGCGGCCCGCACCTTCGCCGCCAGCGCGTCGATACCGGCGCGCAGTGCGGCTTCATCTGGTCCGAACCCGGTAACATACAACAGCTTTTCCACCACCGGCGCCGGCGGCGTGTCCGGGATTACCCGCCCGAGTGCGATCCGCAAGATGCCCTGCGCCGCACGCCAGATCCGATCCGCCTCGATCAACATCGCGGCGTCCTCCGCCGGCAGGGCGCCGACCCGGGCCAGATTGCCCAGAGCCACGCGCGTCGCCGGCGACAGCACGCCTCGCTCGCGGGCATGCAGCAGTTGCAGCGACTGGGCAATGAACTCCGCCTCCATCAGCCCGCCAGCCCGCAGCTTCACATCCCACGGCGACGCCGCCGGCATGTCCCGCAACAGCCGCCGCCGCATATCCACGGTATCCGCCAGCACCGTTTTCGTGTCGCCGCCGCAGATCGCCGCCGTAATGGCCCCCGCCACCCGCCGCCGCAGCGTCGCCGGCCCCGCCACCACCCGGCCGCGCGTCAATGCCAGCCTTTCCCAGGTCCAGGCGGACTCGGCATGGTATTTCTTGAACGACGACAGCGACACGGCCACCGGCCCCGACCGCCCGGACGGCCGCAACCGCATATCCACCGGATAAAGCGGCCCATGGCGCGTCGGCACGGTCAGCGCCGCCACGAACCCCTGCGCCGCGCGCGCGAAATACTGGCTCGGCGCCAGCCGGCGCGCGCCGTCGCTTTCGGCCGCGTCCGGCGCATGATCGTAGATCAGCATCAAATCGAGGTCCGACCCGGCGATCATTTCGCCCGACCCGGTCCGCCCCAGCGCCACCACCACCATCCCGCCACCCGGCACGCGGCCGTAACGGCGCGCGTGGTCGCGCAGAACCACTTGCAGCAGCGCCGCGATCACGGCGTCGGCCAGGGCGGTGCGCAATTGCCCGGCGGTGTCGATATCGATACGGCCAAAAAATTCCGCCACCGCGATGGCGAATTCCTCCGCCCGCACCATACGGCTGGCGATGGCCAGCGCATCCTCCACGGCCCGTGCATCCCGCAGCCTGGCGGCCAATGTGACCGCTGGATCCGGATCGATCGGCTGCGGTGCGGCCAGGCCTTCCAGTGCCGCCGGGAACGTCGCCAAATGGTCCGCTAACCAGGGCGCCGCTCCCAGCACATCGGCCAGGCGCTGCAGCAGCGCCGGGTTGTGCTGCATCATGGAAAACACCTGCACGCCGGCGGGTAGCCGGTGGATGAACTCATCCAGCCGCGCCACCGCCGCTTGCCGGTCCGGCTGACGCGCCATGGCGGCGTCGATCGCCGGCAGCATGTCCCGCAGCAAGGCCCGTCCGCGCTCCGTGCGCAGCGCGCGCGGCCGGCCCGCCAGCCAATCCGCTGAAACTACCTTCCACTGTGCCACCGCTTCCGCGGTAGGCGGCGGCGCGGCGGCGGCCGGACCCGGCATCGGCGCTTCATCCGGGGGCGCCGGCAGCGCCGCGAACAGCTCCAGAAATACGGCATGCACGCGCTGCAAATGGCCCAGCGCCAATGCCGCGAACGCCTCGGCGTCCGCATACCCCATAAAAATCGCGAATCGCCTCAGCCCGTCCGGCGTCTCCGGCAGGCTATGCGTCTGCCGGTCCGCGATCATCTGCAAGCGATGCTCGGCGGTGCGCAGGAACAGGTAGGCCTCGGACAGCGTCGCCAACGTCTCGGCCGTCAAATGGCCCTGCTCCACCTGCGCCCGCAGCGCCGCCAGCGTGCCCGGCACCCGCAGCGAGGGCGTACGTCCCCCCCAAACCAGCTGCAGCGTCTGGGCGCAGAACTCCACCTCGCGAATCCCGCCTTCGCCGAGTTTCAAATCATGCCCCAGCAGCCGCGCCACCGCTGGCCCGGTGACCGCGAGCCGCGTTCGCTTATGGGCGTCCATGCGGTGCTTCATGGCGCGGATATCGGCGATGGCGGCGAAATCGAGGTGCCGGCGCCAGATGAACGGGCGCACCTCCTCCAAGAACCGCCGCCCAAGCGCGAAATCGCCCGCCACCGGCCGCGCCTTGATCATGGCCGCGCGTTCCCAGGTCTGCCCCAGGCTTTCGTAATAGGCCAAGGCGGCCGGCAGGCTGAGGCACGGGGGTGTG
>FSZX01000079.1_pt1 | contig 16365 bp, 12 predicted proteins | sample 1638961 | NCBI WGS metagenome assembly FSZX01 (sample SAMEA3914812, study PRJEB12502) | metagenome | biome: forest; material: soil | place: Canada | collected 2011-07-07 | depth 0.1 m
GCTCCCGCCGCAGCTAAGGCGAGATTGCCGGCGGATGGCTGTTCAAAAAAACTGAACGTCCTTCAGGAAGTTTATAATGCGCCGCGAGCGCCCTATGGCGGCGGCCAGACCCTGCATACACCAAACCGGCGGCCAGTACCCGCTTGAGTTATCCGGTTTACGCTTACGGCCACCGCATTGCGGCAGAAAACTTGCTGCCTGGATCAAGGACACCGCTAAGCGGTTCGTAATGCGCACTTATTTCGTGACTTTGCACTGCCGGGCGGCGAGGCGCCACCACCTGCAGGCACTTTCCAGATAATGCGACGGCGCATTGCTGAACCGTAGTCGCAATAAGGATGAAAAATGACTCGGTGCAAAGAAATCGTGAGTGTATGGTAACCCAGCCTTAATCGATCCACGCGGCTTGCGACGCCAATTCGGCGTTCAGGCGTTGAACGGAATAGAGAGAAGCGGTGTCCGCCCTTCAGTCGAAGCGAAAGGTCTTGGTGGTAGACAGCGAACCTTCGGTTTGCTCCGTCATTGGCGAGTGCATGGCCGAGTGGCCCGGCACGGAAGTAAGCTGCGTTACAAATGGCACGCTGGCCGCTCGGGCGTTGCAGACGATGCATTATGACCTTGTACTGATCGAGGCAATTCTTCCCGGCGTGCCTGATCTTTCGCTTGTCGAGATCGCCACGGACAGGAATACGCCGGTGCTGATTTTCTCCGGGCACCCAGGCGCCATCGAGATGCTGGACACGATTGGTTGCCCCTGTGTGGCAAAGCCGTTCTCGCTTGGCGACCTGATCGAACGATCTCAACAAGCGGTTGCAGGAGCCCGTGAAAATATCGAGCGCGCCCGGATTTCCACGGCACGGCTAAGAGCGAGCGGGAAGGCCCTGACCGCGGCCATGATGCTAAGCGCGCGCCAAAAAAACAGCATAGAAAACCGCGCAAACGCGTTACGCCTGCGGCGCCCCAACTAAACGCCAACAGACAAAAGTTTTTGCTTCTTTTTTCAAAAAGAAGCGCTTCCTTACTCCTGAAATACCACAGTCTTACGCCCATTCAGGATCACTCGATCCTCCAGGTGATATCGAACGGCCCGCGCAAGAACACGCCGCTCGATATCCCGCCCCTTGCGCACAAGATCATCGGGCCGGTCCGCGTGGCTGATCCGCTCCACGTCCTGTTCGATGATGGGCCCTTCATCAAGTTCGGCGGTAACGTAATGCGCGGTGGCACCGATCAGCTTCACGCCGCGGGCATGCGCCTGATGATACGGCTTGGCGCCCTTGAAGCCCGGCAGGAATGAGTGATGAATGTTGATGCACTGGCCAGCGAGTTTGGCCACCATGCCGTCCGACAAAACCTGCATGTAGCGGGCCAGCACCACCAGCTCGGCCTGCGATTCACGGATCAGCCGCCAGAGTTCGGTTTCCTGCTCCAGCTTCGTGCGTGCCGTCACCGGCAAATAATGGAACGGAATGCCGTCCAGATCCCAATGCGCGTAGGTTTCGCGAGGATGATTGCTGACGATGCCGACCGGCTGCATGGCCAGTTCGCCGAGGCGCCAGCGATAGATCAGATCCACCAGGCAGTGGTCGGCGCGCGACACCATCAGCATGACGCGGCGGTGGTTGGCGCGGTTATGGATGCGCCACGTCATGGCGAATTTTTCGGCCAGCGGGGTGAAGCTTTCGCGCGCGGCCTCGCCCGCTTCGGGGGCCGAGGCGAAGACCACGCGCATGAAGAAGCGGCTGGTCTCGGCGTCATCGAATTGCTGCGCCTCGCGGATGTCGGCGCCGGCGGCGAACAGATGGTTGGCCACCGCGGCCACGATACCGGGCCGGTTGGGGCAGGCGAGGGTCAACACAAACTCTGTGATGTCAGTTACTTCCATGTCTTCCTGGGGCGTCCTGTGAGCTATGTGGATCTGTTGCGGGGCCGCTTCGGCATGCGGGGGTGTTCCCGGCGTCGCTGTCAAGCCAAGTGTCAAGCAGGCACCCGTTCTCGCAGGGCTGCGCGGCCGAGGCGTTGACGTATGCGACAGGTGGTTGATTAATCGGTTGAAGAAATAGGAGGCACCGCCATGAGCACAGAGGACCTTATCGTCACCCGCACGGATGGCGTGCTGCATCTGCGGCTCAACCGCCCAAGCAAGCGCAACGCCATTACGGTGAGCATGTACGCGGCGATGGCCGATGCGCTGAGCGCCGCCGAGACGGACGGCACGCTGGTGGTAATCTTCTCCGGCGAGGGCGCCGGTTTTTGCGCGGGCAACGACCTGGCCGATTTCGTCGCCAACCGGCCCAGCGCCGAAGAAGCCGCCAACGCCCCTGTGCAGCGCTTCCTGCTCGGCATTGCCAGCAGCAGCCGCATCATGATCGCCGCCGTGCATGGCAAGGCGATCGGCGTCGGCACCACGATGCTGCTGCATTGCGATTTCGTGGTCGCCGAACAAGGCGCCGAACTGCGGATGCCGTTCACCGACCTGGCACTGGTGCCGGAAGCCGCCAGCTCACTGCTGGTGCCGGCCCTGGTGGGCCACCAGCGCGCCGCCGCGTTGCTGATCCTGGGCGATGCGCTGAGCGCCGAGCAGGCACTGGCCATTGGGCTGGTGAACCAGGTGGTGCCGGCGGGCGGCGGTGTTGCCGCGGCCGAGGCGCTGGCCGCGCGCGTGCTGGCCAAGCCGCGCAGCGCGGTGCTGGCGACGAAGCGGCTGATGCGGTCGGCGGTGGTGGATGTGCCTGGGCGCATGGCGCAGGAAAACGCGGCGTTTGGGGCGCAGCTGGAAACGCCCGAGCTGGCGGCGATCGTGGCTGGGTTTTTCGCGGCTCGGCATAAGGCGGCTTAAGGAAAGCGCTTCTTTTTGGAAAAAGAAGCAAAAACTTTTGCTCATTGGGGTACGCGTTGAATGCAACGCGCACTTTAATTTTCAAAAGTTTTTTGGTTCTTTTTTTCAAAAAAGAACTCTTGCCTTTGGTCTGTGAGCCACGCCCAATACGCTTGGCATAAAAAGGATTTATAATGAGCCTACCTGCTTCCATCGCCAGCCGCCTGCGTCTTCCAGTGATTGGCGCGCCGCTCTTTATCGTCTCGAACCCCGACCTGGTTATTGCGCAATGCAAAGCCGGCGTGGTGGGCAGCTTTCCGGCTTTGAATGCACGGCCGGCCGCGGTGCTGGAGGATTGGCTGATCCGTATCACCACCGAATTGGCGGCGTATGACGCGGCGCATCCGGAAACGCCGAGCGCGCCCTTCGCGGTGAATCAGATCGTGCACCGCACCAATGAGCGGCTGATGCATGATGTGGAAATGTGCGTGAAATACAAAGTGCCGATCGTCATTACGTCGCTGGGCGCGCGTACCGATGTGAACGACGCCATTCATTCCTACGGCGGCATAGTGTTGCACGATATCATTAACGTAACATTTGCCAAGAAGGCGCTGGAAAAGGGCGCCGATGGATTGATTGCGGTGGCGGCCGGTGCCGGCGGGCATGCGGGCGTGCTGTCTCCCTTCGCGCTGGTGGCGGAAATCCGGGAATTCTTTGATGGTCCGCTGGCGCTCTCGGGTGCGATTTCCACCGGTGCCGGCATTCTGGCGGCACAGGCCGCGGGCGCGGATGTGGCCTATATCGGCTCCGCGTTCATCGCCACCGAGGAAGCCAACGCGGCCCTCGCGTATAAACAGTCGATCGTGGATAGCCGTGCCGCCGACATCGTGTATTCAAACCTGTTTACCGGCGTGCACGGCAATTATTTGCGCAGCTCGATCGCGGCGCAGGGACTGGATCCCGACGCGCTGCCGCTCTCCGACCCGACGCAGATGAATTTCGGCAGCAGCACCACGAAGGCGTGGCGCGACATCTGGGGCGCCGGGCAGGGTGTGGGCAGCGTGCAGGCGGTTTTGCCGGCCGCCGCGCGCATTGCCCAGTGGGACGCTGAATATCGGGCGGCGAAGGCGAAGCTGGCCGCTTAGGGCGGTTTCGGTTCATTGGGCGTGAGTCGGGCACAGGTAAGGGGAAGCAGTTCTTTTTTGAAAAAAAGAACCAAAAAACTTTTGATTATAAGGCGCACGCGTTGGCGCAACGCGGGCGCCCATGGACAAAAGTTTTTGCTTCTTTTTTCAAAAAGAAGCGCTTCCTGCGCCGTGTGGGCCAGCCTTAACGCGGATTGGCCGTGATGCGAAAATATTCAGGCGTTCAGACGAAGAAGGACGACACCAGCGGCCAGGACGCATGAAAGAACATGCACGCGAGCAGTCCTACGAGGACGAAACGCACAAAGCCGCGCATCCAACGTAAGATAACCACAAGGCTCAGCGCCGGGATCAGGACGATGGCGATGGTCTGGAGAGGTGGCGGCATGCCCAGATCATGCAACGGGACCCGCATCGAGTCCTCGAACGTCGTCAAGATTCCAAATACCAGCGTGCTGAACGCAAAGATGATCTTGTGGAACATTTCGCCAAGGAGTTCGAGCAGGTCGTCCAAATCACGCCTCCGCCGCCGCATGGTAAATCCACGCACGCTCCGCGATCACCCCGGCGCCGTCAGCCCGGGCAGGCGGATCGGTGGGAATCCTTCCGCCGATTCACTCTGTACTCTAGGCGTCTCAGGATAGATCACGCAACCGTCATTCCAGGCACGGCGATATCTTGCCGCAGCGGCTCACCAGGCGCCACCGTATGGTCGCGCAAGAGCCATGGCGCGGCAGGGTCCCATCCCACGGTCATGGTGAGGCCACGCCAATGCCGCGGGGGACCCGCTTCATGCATGGTGAGCGGCCCCATCGGTGTTGTCAGGTCGGTTTGGGTATAGGCGCCGTGGCCAACGACGCGGCTGACGGTGGCGCTGATCGTGTTGGCGCCGGCGCCTTCCTTCAGGTCTTCCGGTCTCAGGCAGAAATGGGCGGTGTGGCCCAGGGCCGGCGTGAAGGGCGGTCCGGCGCCGCCCGCCGGAACGGCCTGGACGAATTTCTGGCCAGCCGCCGCCCACACGAAGCCGCCTGACATTTTCTGCCGCACCGGCCCCTGCAGCATATTTACGGGGCCGGTGAGCCGGGCGGCGGCTTCGTCGCGCGGTTCGGCATACAACACGGACGGCAGCCCGGCCTGCAGCACGCGGCCGCCCTGGAGCAGGATCAACTGATCCGCCTGCATGGCCAAGGCGGTGTCGCGGGTGGCGATCACGATGACACGCCCGGCTTCCGCCTGGCCGCGCAGATACTCCAGCAAGGCAAAGCGCATAGCGGTGTCCAGCCCGGTCGCCGCGTCGTCCACCAATAGAACGGCGCCCGCGGCGAGCAGGCGGGCAGCGGCCAGGGCGCCGAAGCCTTGACCGTGGGTGAGTGCCGCGAGGCGCGTATTGGCCAGGGGCGCCAGGTTGAAGGCCGCCAGAAGGCCCGGAAGGGAGGCGGCATTCGCACTGCCGGCGATGCGCCGCAGGCTGGCGGCGAGCGTGCGGTCGGCGCCCAAATCGGTGCCCGGCGGCAGAAAACCGATGCCACGCCGGGTGCCGGCCCGCCGCGTGACGTCAATACCATCCAGGAAAACGGCACCCCGTTGGGGTTTCAGAAGGCCGGCGACACCCGCCAGCAGCAGGGTTTTGCCGGCGCCTGCCCAACCGAGCACCGCGGTGACACCGCCGCGCGGCGCACTGAACGATACATCCTCCACAGGCGGGCTGCCGGCCGCCGCGTTGGCGGGTGGAAGCGTGAGGCCACGGATTGAAAGACCACTCATGCGTGCTTCTTATGCATGCTTCGTCCTGGGGCCCGGCGGCGCGCCTAGCGCGGCACGCTGGTCTGGCTGGCAGCGTAATCGCTGAGTGCGGCCACGGCACGCGCGGGTTCGTCGCCGGAACCCGTGCGATCCATCTGGCGGATGGCAACCGCGGCCTGCTGATCCAGGCGCGCCAGTTCGGCAGCGACGGCGGGGTCTGCATCCGGCTGGTTGCCGTATGATTCCACCATGCCATGCGCGATCAGATAGGCGTCATAGATGGCGAGGGGCGACTGATCACTGGAGTGGGCTGGCATCAGCGCACAGGCGGCGGCGACGGCACACAGAATGGCCAGGGGTGCGGCACGCATGAGTAAGGCTCCCCAACTGGCGCGTCGGCGGGCCAGTTTCGCGGCCACGTTAACGCCGATGGCGCGACGAATGCCAGACATCACGCGCCTGCCACGGCGCGGCGCGGCATTACGCCCACCGGATGCGCGCGGTGCTTGGTGCTGCCGTGAATATCGCCCATCAAGCGGCCGCCTCCGTGTTCATCCAGGCTAGCGTGTCGGGCGTAAAATGGGTGGACAAGGCTGCCTCCATGGCCGCGTGGCGGAACGCGCCCCCTGCCCCGCCCTGATGATCGCCAGGCGAACATAGGCAGGAAACCGCGCCACGAAAATGCTTACCATGGCTGAGCGTGTAGCACGGACTGAGCGGCGCCGATGGCGCGAATGATGTTGTCGCAGCCAGGGCAGCGAGAGGGGTTTCCTTCGCGCTTGTCGCGGATTTCGGCGTGGCTGGGGCCCGCGGACCCATTGCCGCGATTTCGATCGCGCTCATCACCATGCCTGGACTGCAAAAACCGCAATGCACGATGGTGCCGGCCAGGCGCAGCGTGCCGCGCAGCAAATCCACCTGCAGCGCGCGGCCTTCCAAAATGCACGGTATGGCTTTCGCCATTCACACTCAGCGGCGCCGATACGAGGCAGCGGCTCCTTTTCCGGCCGGTTACGTCAGTATGGCGACCGCGGGGAAATCTTGCGGCCGCCTGCGGCCTGTAAGGCCGGGACTTCACCCACACGCGTCCCGTATCGCGGGACCGCCGCGCCGCGGGGAGATTTGCGGCAGTTTTGCCACAACCGGCTGCTTTCGCTTTCAGCACCCTGAAACCGCATAGCGGCATTCGGCTTAGGGAGTTCGCCGATGCGGCCGGTTTCGCAAGCGCCGGAACACCGCATTCACAACGAAGGATTCAAACGCGATGCGAAAGCTACAACTCCTGGCGACCTCTTTACTGGTTGCCGCTCCCCTGGCGGTGCCGTTCGGGGCAGCCGCGCAGACGGTAACCGGGCCCTATGTGAGCCTGGGCGCCGGCTACAACATTTTGCAGGACGAGTATCTGCGGACGGATCCGGCTGTTTCAGGTATTCCGAGCGGCACCTCCGTGGACCCGATTAACGGCAACCGCGGCACATCGACGCGCTTCCGCTTCGGCGACGGCTTCGACGGCGTGGGCGCGGTGGGTTGGGGCCTGGGCAATGGCCTGCGGTTCGAAATCGAAGGCGACTACCGGCAGAACGAAGTCGATGAGCGCACCGGGTCGCCGACCGCCGGCTCCTCGAGCGGCCATACCGAGAACTACGGCGCCATGGCCAATGTGCTGTATGATCTCGACCTGAACGCCTGGGGCGTTCCCACCTTTGGCATTACGCCTTACATCGGCGCTGGCGCCGGCTATCAGTGGGGCCATCTGTCGCCGATCACCACGATCAATAATGACGGCACTCTGGACCGCGTGGGCGGCACCAATGGCAGCTTCGCCTTCCAGGGCATCGCCGGCCTGGCGTTCCCGGTGGCAGCAGTGCCCGGGCTGAGCCTGACGGCGGAATACCGCTACATGGAAGCGCTGAACAACGACGCCTTCAGCGGCGAGCATTTTCAGCCCTACGGCGTGAACAAGGGCAATGTGCGGCTTTCGGCCAACGAGAATCACAGCCTGATGGTGGGCCTGCGCTACGCACTGTGGCAGCCGGCGCCGCCGCCGCCGCCCCCGCCAGCCCCCGTGGCGCAGCCGCCGGCACCGGCACCTGAGCCGGCCCGCACCTACCTGGTGTTCTTCGATTGGGATCGCGCCGACCTGACAGCACGCGCCCGCGAAATCGTGGCGCAAGCGGCCCAGGCCAGCACGCATGTGCAAACCACGCGGATTGAAGTGAACGGCTACACCGATCTTTCCGGCACCGCCGCCTACAACCAGAAACTCTCGGTCCGCCGCGCGCAGAGCGTGGAATCCGAACTGGTGCGTGACGGCGTGGCGCAGAATGAAATCAGCATTCACGGCTACGGCGAAAGCAACCCGCTGGTGCCCACCGCCCCCGGTGTGCGCGAGCCGCAAAACCGCCGCGTAGAAATTATCCTGCACTAGTGAACAGGGGCGAGGTCGTCAGGAAGACCTCGCCCCGATTTTCGATGGTTTTTGCTTCTTTTTCGTAACTACCCAGGTGGCTAGCGAAGGCTACGTGAAGGAGGGCCAGAGCCTCCGGCGGCTGGGGCCGTCGTGCGTAAGCACGCTGTCGCGTGGCGGCCCCAGACCCCCATTTTTTAAATCGATGCTTCCTTGCAACTGTCGGCTACCCCATTGAAAAATATGAATTCTGATAAATGGGGGTCTGGGGCCTCAGGCCCCAGCCGCCGGAGGCTCTGGCCTTGTCTAACTAGCCCCAGCAAAAGCCGGGGCCGCCGCCCGTTTTCCGTTGACCGGGCGAAAGAGTGCCGCCAATAAGCGCGTGGCCGCGCGATGGTCATAATCAAATGGGTGCAACCCGACCGTGACCACCGGCAAAGCGTTGTTTCTGCTGGACTGCCTTGCCCTGCTCCTGGTGTGGCCGTTCATTTTGCGTCTGGGCTGCTGGGGCAATGAGTGCTTCGCGGCGACGCCCGACGGCTTGGCGGCCTGCGTTTATCCCATCGCGAACCTTATTTCCCTCTACGCGCTGGGTCTGTACCGGCGCGACGCCATTATTGATACGCGCGGTTCGCTCGCCCGGGTGCCGCTGGCCGTCAGCCTGGGTGCTGTCGCCACCGCCTGCAGCGTGGGCGCCATGGCGCTTTGGATCGGCTCGCCGTCCAACCGCGTGCGGCTGTTCGCCGGCGCGGTGTTCGCGTTCTGCGTCGCCGGCACCCTGGCACGCACGATCTTCTGGATGCTGAAACGCAGCGGTGTGTTCCGCCGGCGGCTGCTGGTGGTGGGCGCCGGTACGCGGGCATGGGATCTGGTGGCGCTGCTGCAGAACGAGGGCAGCAACCCGCATTACGACGTGACCTTCGCGCATGATGAGACCTACGGCGCACTGGATTCGCGGCTGGCCGAGGCGCATGGCGCGCGCATCGTGACCGTGACGAACGGCGACGTGCTGGCGCTGGCACGCCAATCCCAGCCGGACGAAATTATCGTCGCACCCGATGAGCGGCGCGGCATGAACCTGGACAGCCTGCTGGCCTGCAAACGGGACGGTTTTCCCGTAGTGCAGTATCTGAGCTTCGTGGAGCACGAAATCAGGCGCGTGGATGTGCGCGTGGTGGATATCGGCTGGCTGCTCTATTCCGACGGCTTCTATTTCGGCACGATCGACAACGCGCTGAAACGGGTGCTGGACGTTGTGGTGAGCCTGGTATTGCTGGTGCTGTTCGCGCCGTTCCTGCTGGGCGCGGCGATCGCCATCAAGCTGGATGACGGCGGCCCGGTGCTCTACAGCCAGGAGCGGACCACACGCAACGACCGCGCGTTCCGCATCTACAAGATGCGCACAATGCGCACGGACGCCGAAAAGGCGGGTGCCGTGTGGGCCGCCGAGCAGGATCCGCGTATCACGCGGGTGGGTAATTTTCTGCGGCAGAGCCGGATCGACGAAATGCCGCAGCTGATAAACGTGCTGCGCGGCGATATGTCGCTGGTGGGGCCGCGGCCGGAACGGCCATCATTCGTGACGCAACTGGCCGAGCATCTGCCGCTGTATAATGAGCGGCATATGGTGAAAGCCGGGCTGACCGGCTGGGCGCAGATCAATTATCCCTATGGCGCGTCTATCGAGGATGCGCGGGCGAAACTGAGCTACGACCTCTACTATGTGAAGAATTTCTCGATCCTGTTTGATCTTTTGATCATTCTGCAGACCCTGCGCGTTGTGCTTTGGCCTAGTGGGGCGCGCTGAAGGCAAGCAATTCTTTTGGTAACGGGCTACGTAGGGCAGCTAAGGCTAAGTGAAAAAAGCAAATGGCTCCGCCGGCTGGGGCCTGAGGCCCCAGACCCCCATTTATTAGAATCAATGCACAAAGGTGACGTATACCTAGTCATTGACTGACCCTGTTCAACGCGTAACGCGGTGACTCAAAATAGCTGCGTGCCAGTGATAAGAACTCGGCCTTGTGCGCTTTGTTACCGGCAATCGGCAGGTCAAACGAGGCCAAATGCCGGTTGGCCAAACCCAACAACTTCAACTCAGTTTCATCTGGCTCAGGAACGTCGAAAATCGTTGCCACGACCCCCTTCAGCCAACGGTCCTCGGCGTTACGATCCAGATAGCTGAATCGCAGCCACTCGTCCTTGATTCGGGCATATGGGTTGGCCAGGCTGTGTACTCGCGATGTTCGATTAAACCCAAGTCGAAAAATTGTACCGCGCAGCCCTGTCCAGGCGAAGCTCCGTAGCGGCCCGTTTCATATAGATTCTAAAAAATGGGGGTCTAGGGCCTCAGGCCCAGCCGCCGGAGGCTCTTGCCTATTACCTTCTTTTGAAAAAGAACCAAAAATTTTAATGATTAGGGCGCGCGCGGGGGGTCCAGCGCGCGCCCTAATCCGGTTACGGTTTCAGGCCGTAGACATGCACCACCTTGTAGCCGGGTGCGTAAACGCGGCCGTTGGCTTCCATTGGCGTCAGGAACGGATTGCCGTTGCCGGCATTCGACCATTTGCTGATTTGGGCGCTGAAGATTGGCGCGCCCAGTGCGCCCGCGTCGTAGGCTTCGATGGAAAACGGCTCCTGTGCACGGTCGATCAACCACACCACACCGGTGTTGGCGGCGGCGCCGTTGGAAGACACGATCGGCAGCGAACCGCCATAGCCTGCTTGCGATGTGCCGCTGAGGGAGAGTGTGAGAGACGGCGTGGCGCCGGTAGCCACCGACCAGGCTTTCAGCACATCGCTATCGGTTTGGGTGAGCACCGTCGGGCCGGCCGGGCCGTTCCAGTAGGCCGGCCCGCCCCACACGCCGTTACCGCCCGCATACTGCGATTGCAGCGCACCGGCATCGTTTTTCTGCAGGCCGCCCAGGCTGGTTTGGTTCAATAGGTACAGCGTGCTGGCCTTGCCCATTGCCACGGCCATGGGCGGCGCGGTTTGTCCCGTCACGGCCGGCAGCAGCATGATGCCGCCCGATCCGAAATCCTCATCGCCGTTATTGAAATTGTTGTATTGGGATACCGTGAAATAGCTGGAAACCCCGTTCAGCACGGGGTGAAGCTTCAGTGCGGACTCGCCCCAGTCTTTCTTGCCACGGGTAAAATCGCCGTTCCCGGTCACCACGAAAACATTACCGCTTGGATCGATCGCGGGCGCGAAGCCGGTCATCCAAATGCTGGCGAGTTCAGTGCCACCGGGCGTTTCGACGGTATGGAATGAGTTCAGCAATTTCAGCCCGGCGGCTTTGTAGCGCAGCAGCCAGCCGGTGATGCCGCCACTATTATTATCGCAATGCGAACCGATGCCGATATAGAGCGAGCCATTATTGTAGGCCAGCCCGGCGCGGTTCCACTGATTTTGCGGATCGAAACTGACCGTGGAGCCATCGCTGAGTGTCGCGGAGGGCGCCACCACCACCGGCGCTGAACTGTCGGCGCCTGTGGCCAGGTTCAAGGCATGCAATGTCGTGACAAAGGTATTGGTGGTTGGTTCGGTGGCGGCGACCACATACAGCGTGGCGGCATTGGCGGCGGTGCGCACGATCACCGGCGTGCTGGAAATGCCGTATTCCGGCACCACATCGCCGCAGCCGACGTCATTGCTCAATTGCGATGTGCCCAGGCTGACCTGCCAGAGTGTCGCATAGGTTTGCGCATCGAACGCATAGACGCTGTCGTGGCCGGTCGCGATAATCACCACGTTATGCGTGGTGCCGTCGGGCAGCACGAAGTTGGAGACCAGCAACGGCTGGGCAAACACGTTGCCGTCCACCCGCAATGTCTTGAGCAAACCGAACTTGTCCGAAGCGACGCTGGCCGGGGTCAAATCCGTCTCGGTCGGGTTCCAGCCGGTGCGATTCTGGTCGTAATGGTAGGTGGTGACATCGATCGGCGTGCCGCTATAGGCACGTTGCAACCGGGTGGCCGGGTCGCCCACCAATTCCGGCGGCGGCAGGGTGCTGGGCGCCGGGGCATGTTTGGTGTGGTGCATCGGCAGCGGCTTTTCGGCGGCGGGTGCCGGCATGGTGAGGCTGAGGCAAAGTGCCGTTGCTGCCGACACGCCAAGCAGCCGGCGGGCATGCGCCCGGGATCCATACATCGTTACTCTCCGTGGCGCGGGGCGTTGCGGCCGCAACGTTGACGGCGCATGGAACCGCTGCGTGCGCATACATTATCGATCCGCGCGGCAATATCAAACCGTTATAATGATGGGCCTGGAGGGTGGCACATAGAGGGTGAAGGGAAGCAGTTCTTTTTTGAAAAAAAGAACCAAAAAACTTTTGAAAATTCAGGTGCGCGTTGCGTTCAGCGTGCACCCCAATGAGCAAAAGTTTTTGCTTCTTTTTCCAAAAAGAAGCGCTTCCTTGCTTCCCTCAAAACAACCCGAACACGTTCCGTAAGAATCCCGGCGTCAGGGCCGACAGCGGGTTCACGCTGATCTTGGGGTCGCCCAGCTTGCCGTGCACGGAATAACGGGCCGCGAATACGCCGCCGCCCTTCTCCGGGCTGAACAGCTCTCCCAGCAACGGTATTTTGCCGAGCATCTGATTGAAGAAATAGGCGGGCACGATGGTACCGGTGACGTCGGCGATGTGCTGGCGCAGGTCGATATCGCCTTGCGCGGTAATCCCCAGCGAGGCGGAGAAGGCGCGCGCGCTTTGCAGATGCAGCACGCGCTGCTGCCAGCGGAACGGCACCAGCGCTTTCTGAAACCCCAGGCCCGGGCCGCGCAGCAAATCGACGGCGCCGTACAGCGTAACGGCCTTCAGCAGCCGCCCGATGGCCGGCGCGTTGGTGATGCGGAACTGCTCCAGCGTGGCGGTGCCGTTCAGCGGGCTATGCGGCAATGTGTCGTCATAAACGCCGTCTACGCGCAACCGGCCGCCGCGGACATTGTCTGCCACACCGGCCGCCAGCAGCACGGCGCCGGCGTCGCTGGCGTCGATGGTTAATTTGCGGCCAACGCTTGGCTGCTCGGGGTTCAGCGGCGGTGAGCTGGCACCGGCACCTCCGGCGGGCTTGGGGCCGCGGGGAGCGGCTGGCGTCAGCTTTGTAATGGACGCACGCACCTGGCCGCTGGGGCCCGCCGTGAGCTGGCCGGCCGTCACACGCAGCCCGTCATCCTCGGCATGCAGCAGCACCTGGCTGAGGGTCTCGTCACGCGCCAGCACCACCTGGTCGAAGTTCAAATCGACGGACCAGGGCATGCCGCGCTTGGTGTCGTCCTCGGGCGTGGCGTTGGTGTCGCGGGTTTTGAAGAAGGTGGATAGGTCCAGCTTGGGGCCGCGCAAGGTTACGCGCAGCGGATCGGCGGGCGTCCGCGGTGCCGTGATGCTGCCGGTGGCCGAGGTCTGGGCGATTTGCACCTGGTCCAGCCGCAGTACACGCAACTGCCCGGCCAGCGATTCCACGTGGCTCGCAATGCGCAGGTTCGGGCCGCTGGCACGGATCTGGTCGATGCCGGTCAGGCTGTCATTGGTCAGGCGCAGCCGCGCCGAGGCCGTGGCGTCCTGACCCCGTTGCTTGGCCCATCCGATCGGCGTGGCCAGCGCGCTATCACGCAGATTGGCCGCCAGGGCCACCTCGCCGCTGCCGTCACGGCGGTCGAGATAGTCCAAGTTCAGCGCGGCCGTGCCAGCCGTCATGATACCCTCCGGCAGGCCGACGGTGACCACCTGCGCCGGCGTGGCGCTGCCGGCGGCGGTGGCATGTTCCAGCACCTGGCTGGGCGGACCATCGCGAAAATCCATGTCCAGGCCGAGCGTGCCTGGAATGCCACCGAAAATGCCGGTACCGGTGATGGACAGGCTGTTGGTGTCCACCGCCAGCGCCAACTGGCCCTGATCGAGGTCACGCCCGGCGGCGACGCGGCTGAGATGGACATTGCTCAGCGCCGCCTTCGCCGCGATGGCGATCTGTTCGAACGTGACACGCGCATCCAGCGGCATACGTACCGTGACCGTGGCCGAAGCCGATCCGGAAGGGTTCACGATCGGCAACCGGCGGCGCGACAGCAGGTTCAGCCGCGGGTGGTTCAACAGCGCCACGGTGTCGGCCACGCCGCCCTCGGCATGCACGCTGATGTCGCCGAATTGGTCCTTATGGGTAATGCCGGTGATTTTCATGCGGCCGTCCGAGAGGCGGATGGGGCCCTGGATGCCGGTTTGCATGTCGATATGCAGGGCGTCGGGCCCGTCGATCGTCAGCTTGCCCGACGCGTGTTCGATCGGCGGCACGGGGCGCAGCCAGTAAACGGTGAGGTCGCTGGCCGAAATGCCGCCGGTCAGCGCCGTCAGCGCGATGTTCGAAAAATCGGCGGCGGCGGTCAGCGTGCCTTGCACATGGCCATTCTGGGCCATCCCGCCGGTGATGTTTTGCACCAGCCACGGGCGCGAGCCGCCGCCGGTGCCGGGGGGCCAGTAGGCCGGCAGGTCCATGAACGCCGCGTGATCCAGTTCGGCCGCGAAATCGCAATGCATTCCGGCCGCGTCGCGCGTGATGGCGGCATGCGCCGTCAGGGTGGGTGCGGGGCCTTTCGACAGCGTGGGCGGCAGCAGCGTGATGCGCAGGGACGGCACATTGATGGCTAAGCCGCCACCGGGCGCGGGCGCTGCCTGCAGCCGGATATCGGCATCCCGCACCGTCACCATGCCGGTGCCGGCATGCAGGGTGCCGCCGCCGGCATGCAGTGCCGCGGTCAAGGTCTGCACGGCAAGCTTGGGATCCAGCGTCGCGTCCACGTTGGCGTCGATCGGCACGTCAACCGCGGCCAGCGGCGCGAAACCGGGCGCCACATTGGTCAGCGACGCCGGCGAGAGCGGCGAGGTGCTAATGATGAGATGGGTGCCGGCGGGGCTGACATTGGCCTGGACGCTCATCGTGGCGTGAGCGGGGCCCGCGGCAAACGCCAGATCCGCGGCACCTGTGATGCGGCCGTCCGGCTGGCGCCGCAGGTCCACGCGGCTGGCATGGGCCTGCCAATCCGTGTTCAGTGCCACATTGTGAATATTCAGGACCGCGTTGCGGACGTGGATTTGCCGGAGCTGGGCGAGAAACGGCAGGCCCCGGCCGGGATGCGGCGGACTCGCCAGATCATGCAGGAAGGCGGCGGCACTCCCGCCCGCGGGCCCCGCTTGCGAATCTTGGGCAACCGGCGCGGCAGGCTCTGCCGGCTGGCCAAAATCCAGCCGCATCGCCCCGCTGGCTTCGTGTGTCAGCTGCAACGTGGCGCCATCCACCTCCACCGCGCGGGGCACGATCTGGCCCACCACGAGGCGGCTGACCGAGAGCGTGACGCGGCCGCCGGGCAGCAGGATCGGCGCCGTGCCGTCGCCCGATACAATGGCGACGTTGTGCCAGCGTATGTCCAGCGGTGCGTCGGGGTCGCGGAAACCCTCCCAGGTGAGGGCCGCCTGGCCTATTGTGACGCGGGTGCCCCCCTGGGCCAGGCGCGGGGCTTCGCGCTGTACTAATGCGGTGATGTCGATGGGGCCTTGGCCCAGCCGCCACGCCAGCACGCAGCCGGCGATAACAGCGATGCCGGCCACGCCCAGCACCGCTTCCACGATCATGTGGGCCGCATGCGATCCGGCGGCTCTCAGCATGCGGGGTTGACCGCGCCGGCATGCTGCGCCCTGCTTGAACCGTGCCCACCCTGCCCCGCCCAGCCGATCCCGATGCCGCCGCGCGCTTTCTGGCCGATTTCTACGCGCGCGTTCCGGATGGGGGCGGCATACCGCGGGCGCTGCTGGAATGCCTGGGCGGCAACAGCCCCTATTTGGCCGATCTGGCGCTGCGCGAACCCGAAACGCTGATGGCGGTGGCGGCGGCCGGCCCCGATGCGGTGTGCGACCAGGCGCTTGGCGGCCTGGCGCGGCTGACGCCGGCACTGCCGCGCGACAAGATCGCGGCCGGGCTGCGGCACGCCAAGCGCGGCGTGGCGCTGGCCGCGGCCGTCGCCGATATCAGCGGTGCGTGGGGGCTGGACCAGGTGACGGGCGCGCTGTCCGACCTGGCGGACGGTGCCTTGCGGGTGTGCGCGGCGCATCTGCTGCGCCAGGCCCACACGGCGGGCACGTTGCACCTGCAGCATCCGGGCGCACCGGAGCGGGGCAGCGGTTTCGTGGTTCTGGCCATGGGCAAGCTGGGCGCCCGGGAGCTGAACTTTTCCAGCGATGTCGATCTGATCCTTCTTTA
>FSZX01000093.1_pt1 | contig 16197 bp, 15 predicted proteins | sample 1638961 | NCBI WGS metagenome assembly FSZX01 (sample SAMEA3914812, study PRJEB12502) | metagenome | biome: forest; material: soil | place: Canada | collected 2011-07-07 | depth 0.1 m
GGCGCGGCCCTGCTGCTCCACACCGGCGATATTTCCCATCTGTCGCGCGCTGATCAGTTCGATACCGCCGACCAGATCATTCGCGGCGCCGGCCTCACCACGCATTACGTCCCCGGCGAACATGATCTGCTGGAAGATAATGGCCGCACCTTTTACGATCGCTTCACCCCAAATGCCGCGAATGGCTGGTACAGCTTCGACCAGGATGGCGTGCATTTTGTTGCGCTCAACAATGTGTACGACCTCAAGCCGGGCGGCATGGGGAATTTGGGGCCCGATCAACTCGCCTGGCTCAACAAGGATCTGGCGCACCGCCCGGCCAGCCAGCCAATCGTGGTGTTTGCCCATGTACCGCTCTGGACCGTCTACGCCGAATGGGGCTGGGGCACCGATGACGCGGCGCAGGCCCTGGCGTTGCTGCGGCGCTTCGGATCGGTGACTATTCTCAACGGCCATATCCATCAGGTGATGCAGAAGGTGGAAGGCCAGGTTGCGTTTCACACCGCGCGCTCCACGGCATTTCCCCAGCCGGCGCCCGGCACGGCGGCAAGCCCCGGCCCGATCAAGGACGTGCCCCCGGGTCAGCTGCGCTCACTGCTCGGCACCACCAGCGTCAAACAAATCCGTGGCCAGCATCAGCTCGCCATCGTCGATCAGGTGCTGACATGAACGCGCGCCAGTTTCTGCTGGCGGCCGCTGCCCTGGCCTTGCCGCAACATCCGCCGTCCGCCCCCGCGGTGCCTGCCCCAGCGCCGCGGGCTTTGGTGACGATCGATAATTTTTCCTTCAAGGCACCAGCCATTACAATCGCCGCTGGTACGCGCGTGACCTGGACCAATCGCGACGACATTCCACATACCATAACAGCCGACGGCATCCCGCCAGCCTACCACTCCCACCCGCTGGATACCGGCGAGCAATTCTCCATGGTTTTCGACAAGGCCGGCACCTTCCGCTACTACTGCAGCCTGCATCCAAAAATGCGCGGCACGGTGACCGTGCAATGACGGGAAGGCGGCGAGCTGAGCATGGCGCGGCATGATGCGGGAGCCAACGACACCGCCGGCCTGTTCACCCGCAACATCGTGCCGCATCTTCCCGCCGCGTACCGCCTGGCCAGGTGGCTTCTGCGCGATCCCGCCATCGCCGAAGACGTGGTGCAGGACGCGATGGAGCGCGCCTGGCGGTACATCGCTACTTTCCGCGGCGATAACGAACGCGCCTGGCTGCTTCGTACCGTCCGCAACCAGGCCATGGAGCAGCGCGCGAAAAGCCGCCCCATGGAGGAGCTGAACGACGATATGGCGGCCGCCCTCCCCTCACCCGAGGATGACGCGCTGCATGCCCAAGGCACGCTGGCCTTGAATGATGCGCTCGCGGCACTGCCGGCGCCTTTGCGCGAATGCATCGTGCTGCGCGAATTGGAAGAATGCTCGTATCGCGAAATGGCCGAAATACTGGGCATTCCCATCGGCACCGTCATGTCCCGGCTCTGGGCGGCAAGGCGCGCGCTGATGGATCTCACGAAGGGCTTCCGGCAATGAGCGACCATCCTTGCGCCGAGTTCGAGCTGCTGCTGCAAGCCGATCACGATGGCGAGCTGGGTGCCAGTGATGCGGCGCGCGTTGCCGCCCATATGCAAACATGCGCGCACTGCCAGGCCCAGGCGGCCATGCTGCGCGATCTCACCACGCGGCTGCGCCAAGAAATCCCCCGCGCCGCGCTGCCACCCCGCCTGAACGCCGCGATTGCCGCGCGCACGGCGCCGAAATGGCATTGGCGGATCATTCGCTGGCAGGCGCCGGGCTTCGCCACCGGCCTGGCCCTCGCCGCCTGCCTCGCTTTGGTGCTGGTACCCCGTGCGCCCCAGGATGTCGCCGGCGAGGCCGTGGCGGCGCATATCCGCGCCCTGCAGCCGGGGCATCTGACCGACGTTCTGTCCACGGACCGGCACACGGTAAAACCCTGGTTCGCCGGCAAACTCGATTTCTCGCCGCCGGTGCGCGATTTTGCCGGCTTGGGCTTTCCGCTGAAGGGCGGACGGCTGGATTACCTGGCCAACCGGCCCGTGGCGGCATTGGTTTATGGGCGCGCCGCGCATGTGATCGATGTGCTGGTGTGGCCTGGTTCCGCGGCTACCACGGAGGGCACACGTAACGGTTATAATTTTATCCGCTGGTCGCAGGATGGGATGGTTTTCTGGGCCGTATCGGATCTGAATGCCGCGGAATTGCGGGAATTTTCGGCGCTTTGGGGGCATTAGGAAGGGAAGGCCCTCTTTTAAAAGGCCAGGGGCTCTGCCCCTGGACCCCGCTGGAGGCAGGGCCTCCAGACCTCCATTTTATGATTTAATAATTTCAATGGTTTTGATGTTTACACGGGCTGGCGCGGCCCTCACCTCCCGGCTCCCGGCAAAGGATTGAAATATAAATTCTAATAATGGAGGTCTGGAGGCCCTGCCTCCAGCGGGGTCCAGGGGCAGAGCCCCTGGCCTTTTTTGCACCATTAACCCGGCGGCGGCGTTACACCTGTGTAATCGCCAATCGACATGGCACTATACGGCGCGTTGAGCTGGTTTGGCCCAATGCCCACCACGTTCGTTGTGCCATACTGGAAAGTTATCCGCTTTGATGGCGATATGATAAACACACGGTTGTTGAACTGGTCGGCGATCAGCGTACTGCCGTCTGCCAGCCTTAAACAACCCGTAGGCATTGGGTTGGGGTTACTCTTGGAGCCAAGATTGGTGTAATATCTGAACACCACCTTGGTGGTTGGTGTTACTTCAACAATACGATTATGACCGGCATCGGCGATTAACGTATCGCCATTGGGCAGCCGGCTGGCGAAGGCAACCGTATTCAGGCCCCGCTTGAATGCGAACACGAACTTGTTGTGCTCAGCCGGATTGATTTCAATGACGCGGTTATTGTTCTCATCGGCGATTAAAATATCGCCATTGGCCAAAAGCTCCGCGCTATTGGGGCTGTTCAGCGCGCCGAGCCCACTGGTCGGCCCATATTGATAGACGATCTTGCCGCCAGGGGTCACCTTGATAATCCGGTTATTGCCCTGATCCGTAATCAGGTACGCGCCATCCGGTGTTTGAAGCGCGAATACCGGCACGTTCAACTGGTTGGGCCCGGATCCGGCAACCCCGGCCTGCCCATATTGGAATACGATGGTGCCCGCTTCATTCACCACAATCACCCGGTTATCCGGGCAGGCGGTGGTGCCGGTACCGGCTATCAGCGTCAGCCCGTGGGCCAGGCGCTCAACGTCGTTCGGCGCGATGATCGTACCTGGGCCGGCCGTGCATTGGCTGGGACCGCCGCTGCCAAAGCTCCAGACGATTTGGCCGGCGCGTGTCACTTCCACCACGCGGTTGTTGAACTGATCCGAAATCAGGATGTTACCCGGCTGATTGAACAGGTCGGCGGCCATGGCACCCCGGGGCGCCATCGCCGCCACGGCACAGGCGGCCAACCCAACTATTAATCCGGCGGTCCGTGTGCCAAATTTCCGTTCCAAACGTTCCGACATCGTTGCCTCCTCCGTGATGTCAGGACAGGACGCGCCAGGCCGGGCCCTTATTCCCTCAGCGCGCGATTATGTGAACATTGGCCGATAAAACCGGCCAGACCCTGCCCCCCAACAGCGTGTCCCAACACCTGGCGCCTCAAAATCCTGCTTCCAGGGGAATAAAACGCGCCCTGTCACGTCCTTCCCGGTAGAGCAGCAGGTCTCCCGATCAGGGACGGCCGGCCCGCCAGACCAGCATTTTTCAGGGAGGACGGACAGAATGGCCGCCAGACACGCAATACTCGCTCTTTTGCTTAGCGCCAGCGCCCCCGCGGCAGCCGGTACATTCACGCAAACGAATTTGGTCTCCGATGGCTCGATACCGGCCGCCGTCACCGACCCTAATCTCAAGAACCCCTGGGGCATCTCCTACCCGCCGACCGGTCCGTTCTGGGTGTCTGACAACAATTCCGGCCTGAGCACGCTCTACTCCGGCACAGGCGCCATCGTGCCCCTGGTTGTGACCATTCCAGCCGCCGCCAGCGGCACCGGCATGGGCTCGCCCACCGGCCAGCTGTTTAACCCAAGCAAGGACTTCGTCATCAGCGCCGGCGGCAAAACGGGCCCCGCCAGCTTCATTTTCGTGACCGAGGACGGCACGATTTCCGGCTGGAATTCCAGTGTGAACGCCAACACCGCCGTGGTGGCGGTAGACCGCTCCAGCAAAGGCGCCGTGTACAAAGGCGTGGCCATGTATACCGATAGCGCTGGCGACAACTTCCTGCTCGCCACCGATTTCCATGGCGGTAAAGTTGATGTCTTCGACGGCAAGTTCAATTTGGTGGCCGAATTTCGCGACCACGGACTGCCGACGATCTATTCGCCCTATAACGTGGCCGTTCTGAACGGCAATATTTTCGTCACCTACGCGCGCGTCAACGCCAAGCGGCACAATTCCGTGTCCGGCTCCGGCCTGGGCGGCATCGAGGAAGTGACATTCTCCGGCCACGTCCTGGTGCGCGTCCTGCACGGGCCGCTCAACGCGCCTTGGGGCCTGGCGGTGGCGCCCAGCAGTTTCGGGACCCACGCAGGCGACATCCTGGTGGGTAATTTCGGCAGCGGCAATATCGCTGCCTACACGCCCGCTCTGGCGCCACGCGGTCTCTTGAAAAGCACCAGCGGCGGGCCGGTCACGATCAACGGCCTATGGGGTCTCATCGATGGCAACGGCGGTTCAGGCGGCAACGCCAGCACATTGTATTTCACGGCGGGCCCCAATAACGAGGCGAATGGCCTGCTGGGCGCGCTCAACTACATGCCCTGAATACAAGGCGCTGCATCCGGCTACCTGGCGGGGCGCTGCGCCTCGTCGTGGGGCGCCGCCGGATGCAGCGCGGCCTTGCGCAGCCGCAACGACCCCCCTGCCCCTTCATTCGAAATTTCATGCCAGGCGAACCAGACAGCATGCTCCATCGCTGGTACAAGCGTTCCCGTCACGAACAAGCCCGGTTCCCGTTTGCATGAATGCCCAGGTGACGCACGCCTTCGCCGCGCAGTTGATCGCCGCCCTGCCCGCGCTGCGCCGCTATGCCGTGGCACTTTGCGGCAATGCTGCCTTGGCCGATGACCTGGTGCAGGATGGGATCGAACGCGCGTTGACCCGGGCCGCGACGTTGCAACATTCGGGGCGTATGGCGGGTTGGCTGCGCAGTATCGTCCACAATTTGTATATGGACGAATTACGGCGCCGCCGCGTGCGCGGCGAAAAGATGAACGTGGAGGATATGTCAAACGATCTGGCGCTTAGTGCCGCCCCCCCCGACCACGGAACGCTGAATGATGTGGCGCGCGCCATGACGAAGTTGAGCTTGGAGCATCGGCAGATCCTGGTGCTCGCCGGGGTGGAGGAACTGACGTACCGCGAAATCGCCGATGAGCTCTCCGTGCCGATGGGTACCGTGATGTCCCGTCTGGCACGCGCACGCACAGCCTTACGTGCGATCCTGGAGCCAGGCCAGCCGCTCGCCGACGTGGCGCTGGAGCCGCGGCCATGACCGGCCAAACGCCCATCAGCGAAGCAGACCTGCACGCCTACATCGATGGCGAATTGCCGCCCGATCGTGCCGCCGCCGTGGGCACCGCGCTGGCCGCCGACCCGGCTGCGGCCGCCCGCATGGCCGCCTTCGCCGCTGACAAGGCGGCCCTCGCAGCCGCGTTCCGGCCCATCGCCGCCGAACCCGTTCCGGCCGCCTGGATCGCGCGCATTGAACAAGCCGCGGCCGCGGCCGTGCCACCGCGGCGCCGCACGCCGCCGCGCACCGGCTGGATCATGGCCCTGGCGGCCTGCCTGGTGATGGCCATCGGCGCCGGTGCCTTGCTGCGCCTTAGCGCCCCGCCCACGGATCCGATCCTGGCGCAGGCCGAAGCCGCCCGGCTGGCGCGCGTGGCGCCACTCACCATGCTGGCTGGCGCGCCCTTGGCCGACGCATCGTCACGCGACGCGCTGCTGACCAGCGCCGTGGGCCTGAAGCTGCACGCGCCCGATCTGGCGAAACTGGGCTGGCATCTCGCGGAGCTCGACACGTATCAGGCGGCCGCTTCCCTGCGCTACCGCAGCAATGACGGCCGGGCCCTGACCCTGTACGTGCGGCGCAGCAGCGGCACACCACGGTTCGATTTGCTGAGGAATGGCGCGTTGCGCACCTGCATCTGGCAGGATGAGGTGGTGGGCGCGGTCATGACGGGCGAGATGAGCGCGGGGCAGATGATGCGCGTAGCCAGCGCTGCTTATGTGGCGCTTAATTTGTGATGACTTGTAAGCGGCATTAAGAACAAAACAAGCAGTTCTTTTTTGAAAAAAAGAACCAAAAAACTTTTGATCCTTTAGGTAAGCATTGCATTCAACGCGTACCCCAATGAATAAAAGCTTTTGCTTCTTTTTCCAAAAAGAAGCGCTTTCATGCTACCTCATCGCACTCGCCGCCATGTCGTCCGCCGAAAACAGGCGCGCGGCGTGCAACGATGTGGGCCGGTAATACCCATCCGCGCCACCAAACGAGAAATCGTAACAGTAGCCACCCTGCAGCAGGTCGTACATGAACTGCCCACCGATGATCACCGCGGGAATCTCCGGCCGCAATGTCATGGTCGCGTGGCCGAACTTCCACAAATGACCGTCCTCGTCCCAGGCCTCGCTATACTCCACCAGCCAGGTATCTTCATCGATATACAGACGGCGGCGCGGCGCCACGTGATGCTTGCCGGCCGCCAAAATGCCCTCCACCACCCATACCCGATGCAGTTCGTAGCGTAACGCGTTCTGGTTGGCGTGTACGGGCCCCATGGCCGCGCGCGGATCGGCTGCATTCAACCGGTCGTTATTGTAGGGAACATACATCTCCCGTTTGCCGACAATGCGGAAATCATACCGGTCGGGGCCGCCGAAAAACAGATAGTAGTCGTCCAGTTCCTCATAGCCCGAGGCATCGGCGTCCGGCGTATCGTACGAAAGCGACGGCGCCTTGCGCACGCGATGCTCACCGGGAATGTAGCGCCATGCCACATAGCGGTTCTGCGCCGTGTTCAGCGGCTGCCATGCGATATATGCCTCGCCTACGCGGGCGGCCGGCGCGTCCTGAATGCGGCGCGTCTTGAAATAATAGGGTCCGACATCGCTGGGCGCGGCCTGCGGATCGTAGTACGGAAAATCGGTGATTTCCCGATAACCGGCGGTTTGCTGAATCGTGCCGTCACCACTGGCTATGAATGTCTCGATATGCGCCTCGCGCGCCGTTCCCCAGAACGCCAGCAGGTGGTTCCAGACAATCTCGGCGCCATTTTGCGGCAACGGAAACGGTATGCCGCCGGCCGCACCTTGCACGCCATACGCAATGCCTTCGGGCGCCGCATGCGCCCTTTGCACATTGGCCGCGATATTCGCATAAACCCACGCAGGGGCGGCCGCGGTGCGGTGGGTGGGATACACACGCATGGTGTAGTCGGGATATTTCGTGAACAGGGCCAGCGCGCCTTCGGGAAGCCGCGCTGCATAAAGCCGGGCATTGGTATGATCGATCACCAGCGTGGGTGCCTCCCGCCCCCCTGGATCCGCTGGGTTTATGGCACCGGTCCATGCCGGTATCGCGCCATCAGCGCTCCCCGCGCGCTCGGCACCCATCGGCGTCAAGCGGCCCTGCAACACAACGGCCACATCCGCGCCGCCAGCCGCCCCCGTCAGTAGACAAGCGGCCAGAACTGCTGCGACATGCCTTACGGCGCGGACGTTTGGAACACATCGGAAAATAGTGGAGCGTGGTATACGCATGGCCGTGTCCCCTATCGCCCCCCGCTTCGCCGTCCCACGCCCTGCGCGCGCCCGGAACGCGGGCTTTCTGCTAGCAGGACGGCTTCGCCCTGCCCAGCCGCCCACCGCTCCATGCACATAAAGACCGCGGTTGCTATCAGCGGTACCTGTGCGCTGCTGCTCATATACGGCAGCGCAAGCGGCGCGGATTTCGGCCAGATCGACGGCTTTGACGTGCGCTGGGATACCACCCTGCGCGATACACTCGCGTTCCGCACGGAAAGTGCCAACCCATCCCTGCTCGCCAACATCAACGCCGATGACGGCGACCGGTCGTTCAAGCCCGGCCTCATTTCAGCCCGGCTTGATGTGTTCAGCGAAGTCACGATCGAGCGCGGCGATTTGGGCTTCGATATCTCGGCGCAGGGCTGGTACGATCCGGTGTACTATCAGCACAGCGCCAACACCTCACCGCAAACCTTCAATCCCGTTTCCGTGCCATACTATAAATTTCCCCCCGCGGTACAAACACTGATGGGCGGCGACGCCGAATTGCTCAGCGCATTTGCCAAGGATAGCTTCTCGATCGACGGCGTTCCAGTATCCGTCCGGTTGGGCCGTCAGACATTGCTATGGGGCGAAAGCCTATTTTTTCCCAATAATGGCATTGCGGCCGGCCAGGCGCCGGTCGATTTCATCAAATCCCTGTCGGCACCGCTCGCGGAGGCGCGCGAGCTCTATCTGCCGGTAGCGCAAGCCGTGGTGCGAGTGGAATTGCAGCCGGGCCTGGCGCTGGAAGCCTATGATCAATTCGAATGGCGGCGCGACCGGCTGCCGGGTGTCACCAGTTATTTTTCGACCACCGACATCCTGGACGTCGGTGGCCAACAATATCTCCTGCCAGGCAATGGCGACCTGTATCGCACTAACGATTCCGTGCCGCATGGCATTGGCCAGTTCGGCGTGGCATTGCGGCTGCAAGGAGACCAGGCCGATTATGGCCTGTATGTTTTGCGCTACGATTCCAAGGCACCGCAACCCGTCTTCAACTATGAAGCGGGCACATACAAGCTTGTTTTCCCCACGGGCATAGACGTCATCGGCGCCAGCGCCAGCACCTATATCGGTGACAGCACCTTGGCCGGAGAAGTATCGTTACGGCAGCATATGCCTCTGGTCACCGGAGGCTCCTCGCTGCCCGGCGGCATGTCTGGCGCCGGAAATGCCTATCCAACGGTTTATGAGGCCTTCGCCAGCGTGTTCGCGGCCCCACCGGCACCACCGCCCATGCCGGCAGGGCCGCCAAACGGTGGCCTGAACAGCGGCTACGCCACCGGTGATACATGGCACGCACAAACCTCGATCGAGTCCCAACTGGCGCCGTCGCATTGGTGGCAGGCCGCGACCCTGCAGGCTGAACTGGCCGCGAACGATCTGCTGGCGGTGACCGGCGGCCACCAATTCGTGCAGACCGGCCGCACACATTTTGCCGCCAGCCTGCAGGTGGTGCTTACCCCGAGTTATTTCCGCGTTTTGCCTGGTCTGGACATCAGCCTGCCGCTCGGTGTGGGCTACACGCCGATCGGCCGTTCCAGTATCGATGCCAGTCAGAACGAAGGCTCGGGCAACGTTACTGCTAGCGTTTCGGCCACTTATCACGCCGTCTGGGAGGCAGCTTTATCGATCACGCATTTCATTGGCGGCGCCGGCGCGCAGAAACTTGCGGATCGGGATTTCGTGTCGTTGTCGGTCACACGATCGTTCTAAAGGACTGGGTGGGTGTTTACACACAGGAAAGCGCTTTCTTTTTTTGAAAAAAAGAAACAAAAAACTTTTGTCTGTTTAGAATATCAGCCAGGCTTATAACAACTGACATTGAGATTGACCCATAGGAAGCAAGGAAGCGCTTCTTTTTGAGAAAAGAAGCAAAAACTTTTGCTCATTGGGGTACGCGTTGAATTCAACGGTTTACCAAAAGAATCAAAAGTTTTTTGGGGCCTTTTTTCAAAAAAGAACTACTTGCCTTCGTCTTCTGCGAGTCACACTCAACGCCGATTTGTATTACAGGAACAACGTGTTGTTGTCCGATACGTTGCGGCCGAAGCCGTCGTAATTGCGGGCACCGCCATTGCGCGGCGAAAGCCGGCCGTGCGTAAGCAGTTTTATTATTTATAAACAATATTCCGATGAATAATAGCAACGCGGTAACGCCACGAACGAAAAAGGTGTTCTGTCGTAACGTCGGCACAGCTCTCTCCGCATATCGGTCGGGAGAAAGACGCGTCCAAGCCGCCGGTTATTCCCGGCGGTCACACGTTGTTTCGCGCGCACCGCAAACAGTTAAAAGTTTTTGCTTCTTTTTCCAAAAAGAAGCGCTTTCTTCTGATCTAGCAACGTCAGGTCAAAAGCAACCGTCTTTACCGGCCGCGCTGCACCGTATAGTCCGCCACAGCAACAAGGCAGCGGCGCAGCGCGCTAGGCGGGAACGGTGACAGCGCCGCTTTGGCCTGTTCGGCGAAAACGGCCGCGCGCCGCATGGTGGTGGCGATGGCACCGGTGCGGGCCATCAGCACCAACGCATGTTCCAGGTCGTCATCGGTCTGTTCACTGGCTTCGATCGTACGGCGCCAGAACACTTGATCGGCTTCGGTGCCGGCATGGAAGGCCGCCAGTACGGGCAATGTGATTTTGCCCTCGCGGAAATCGTCACCGACGGTCTTGCCCAGGATGCGCTGATCGGCCGCGTAATCCAGCGCATCGTCCACCAATTGGAACGCCATACCGATTGCCGAGCCGTAATCGGAGAGCGCCTGCTCCTCGGCGGAATCGCGCGCGGCCACCACGGCGCCCACTTGGCAGGCGGCCGCGAACAGCGCCGCGGTCTTGCCCTGGATCACGGCCAGATAGCGGTCTTCCTGCGTGGACAGATCGTTCTGCGTTACCAGCTGCAACACCTCGCCCTCGGCGATCGTGGCCGCGGCGTCGGACAGGATGCGCAGCACGCGCAGGCTGCCGTCCGACGTCATCAACTGGAAGGCGCGGCTGAACAGGAAATCGCCCACCAGCACGCTGGCCTGGTTACCGAACACGGCGTTGGCGCTGGCCAGGCCGCGGCGCAGCTGGCTGCCATCCACCACGTCGTCGTGTAGCAAGGTTGCGGTGTGGATGAACTCCACGCAGGCGGCCAGGTTCACATGCCGCGTGCCGCCGGCGTAGCCGCACATACGGGCGCAGGCCAATGTCAGGATCGGGCGCAGCCGCTTGCCGCCGGCGGCCACCAGATGGGCGGCCAGGCGTGGTATCAGCTCTACCTCGCTCTGCATCTGCGCCACGATCACGCGGTTGCATTCGCCAAGATCGTCGGCCACCAGCGCTGCCAATTCGGCCAGAGCGTCTTCCGGCGTGGGCTCGGATGCATCGGACGGCAGAATGGCGGCGCGAGCCCTCACGAAATTCCCCTTTGCGCGTGCCCCTTCGCGCTGGGCCCTGGTTCGCTGGGCAAGGCGTTTGGATGGGGCTGTGATGCTGGATATCGGCGGGGTTTCCAACTTGGTCAAGTCGTGGTCTGAGCAATGCGCGGCCCGCCGCCCATAGGCGGCGGTTCCACTCGATGCCCGCTTGATAAGGAAGCACGATGCAAATTCTGGTGCGCAGCAACGATCCGGTGCGGCTCAGCTTTCTGATGGCGCTGTTGCGCGATGCCGGGATTACGGCCGAGATTTTGGATCAACAGATGAGTGCCGTGGAAGGTTCGATCGGTGCCATACCCCGCCGGCTCGTGGTGGATGATGTCGAGGCGGCCCAGGCGCGCCGCGTGTTACAGGAGGCGGGCGAGGCATTGTGAGCTCACCGGCCGAAGCGGCCGCCACGCTGATCGAAGGCACGCTCCTAGGCGGCCGCGTGCGCTACGCTCAGTTGGACACCGGGTATCGCACTGGGCTGGAACCGGTACTCCTGGCAGCCAGCGTGCCGGCATCCCGCGGCGATCATGTGTTGGAAGCTGGCACCGGGGCTGGCGCCGGCCTGCTGTGCCTGGCCGCACGCCTCGGCGGCCTGACCGGTCTCGGTCTGGAACGCGACCCCGCATTGGCGGCGGTGGCGGCGGCCAATTTGCAGGCCAACGCACATACCGGGATTCAGGCCGCCTGCGCGGATCTGCTCGAATGGCATCCCGACAGGATTTTCGACCATGCCTTCGCTAATCCGCCATGGCATGACCCGGGTGGAACGCCCTCACCCGACATTGGCCGTGCCGCGGCCAAGCGTGCGTCCCCGGGTTTGCTCGGCGCGTGGACTGCTGCACTCGCAGCCGCCCTGCGGCCGCGCGGTACATTAAGCCTTATTGTACCGGCGGCATGCCTGGGCGAGGCGGTGGTAGCGCTCACCACGGCAAAATGCGCGGAGGTTACGGTGATACCACTTTGGCCCCGTGCGGGCAGTGCCGCGAAGCTGGTGATACTGCGTGGTGTCCGGCTTGGGCGGGGCCCATGCACCATGCTTCCTGGGCTCACCCTTCATGCAGACGCAGGGTATAGCGCGGCCGCGGAAGCGGTACTCCGCCATGGTGCGGCGCTGCCGTAGAGCGTTTTGAATAAAAGGAAGAACTGGGGGGACAAAGCTTGTCCCCCCAGACCCCCCGTCATTTGTGCGAGGCCTCCATGAAGGCCACGTTTTAAATTGAAGCAGGGGGGTCTGGGGGGAGCGGCTTCGCTCCGCCCGGCCTTCCGTCGTCATTTCAGCATGAATCGAAAAGGCACCAGCGCACGGGCTTATCGCCGCGGGTGCTATTTTTCGCGGTGACGCAAATGCCACAGCCGCTCATGCGCGGCGACCAAGCTTTCGAGCGCGCGCCGGCGGTTCTGCTCAGCGGGCACACCGCGGCGGGTCAACATCGATTCCAGCGTTTTCAGCAATTGTTCAGCCACCATCAGGTCCTGCGCATCGCAGGCATGGTGAAACGCGACCAGAATCTTGTCCGATAACCGGCGTCCCTGGCGAGGGCCAGAGGAGCTACTCCGCTCCTTGCCGTCTTCGCCGACCTGGTCCTCTTCAGCAAATTCGCTCATGCGCGCCCCGCTGGCCGGCCAGGGAATAGCTCCAACCCCCTGGATACATTAACTTTGGCCCCGCTGAGGATATAACGCAAGTGGTAAGACACAATCTATCTTCTAGTCCACGTTGAGGGTGAGTGCCTCATCCGGCTTCGGGCCGGCGTCGGCGAATGCGTCCTCCCAAGTTCCGATCGTTGAGGCGCGACTGTATTCAGTAGCCCGATTCTCAAAGAAATTGGCGTGCTCGACGGCATTCAGCATGTCGTCCAGCCATGGCAGCGGGTTGCGGCTGACATGAAAGAGGGGGTTAAGGCCTAACTGTATCAGTCGCCTGTCGGCGATAAACCGGATGTAGCTTTTCACATCCTTTGCGTCCAGCCCCTGCACCGAGCCCATTTCGAACGCCAGATCGATGAACGCATCTTCGTGGTCCACGATTGTGGCACAGATGATGTATAATTCCCGCTTCAGATCCTCGGTCCATATCTCCGGATTCTCACCAATGAAGGTGCGGAACAGCTTGATGATGGACAGGCAGTGCAACGTCTCGTCGCGCACCGACCACGAAACGATCTGGCCCATCCCCTTGAGTTTGTTGAAGCGTGGGAAGTTCAGCAGGATCGCGAACGATGCAAAAAGCTGCAGGCCCTCGGTAAAGGCGCCGAACGCGGCCAGGGTTTTGGCGATTTCATGTTTGCTGTCCACGCGGAAGCTCTGCATGTAATCGAACTTGTTTTTCATCTCCTTGAAGCGCCGGAATGCCTGGTATTCGATTTCGGGCATGCCGATTGTGTCAAGCAAATGACTGTAGGCCGCGATGTGAATCGTCTCGATATTCGAGAATGCGGACAGCATCATGAGCACTTCAGTCGGTTTGAACACCTGGCTGTAGTGTTTCATGTAACAGTTGTTCACCTCAACGTCTGACTGGGTGAAGAATCGGAAAATCTGGGTGACGAGATTGCGCTCGCCATCGGTCAGATTGCGATGCCAGTCCTTTACGTCGTCCGCCAGCGGCACTTCCTCCGGCAGCCAATGCACGCGCTGCTGGGTGAGCCATGCTTCATAGGCCCATGGATAGCGGAACGGCTTATAAACCGGGTTTTCCGTCAGCAGGTCGAATCGCACCGGCTGCTCATCGATCGGATGCATGTCCATCATGGGCTTTCGTGAGGCTACGGCGTTGAAACATCGGAAAAGCCAGGGCGGCATGCGCGGCAGGTTTTCACACAACACCGCTGCCCCGGCTAAGGACACGTCCTTAGTAACTGTTTATCTGGCGCCGGCAGAGGGCGCCATGCACGCCTGTCACCAGGCGCCCGGCGGTTACTGACAGGCCAGGCATTCTTCGTAATTGGTCGCCGCCGCGCCGCGCGCCACCAACGGCAATGGCGCCATGTCGTTGGCTGCCGACATCAACGGCGACAACAACGCGGATTTCGGCATGTCGCTGACAGTGTCGGCACGCTGAATGCTTAAAGACCTGCAGTAATAAAGGCTTTTCATGCCGCGCTTCCACGCCAGCATGTGGATTTCGTGCAAGTCCCGCTTATGCACATTGGCCGGGAGGAACACGTTCACGCTCTGGCTCTGACATATATAAGGTGTGCGATCCGCCGCATGCTCGATCACCCAGCGCTGATCCAGCTCGAACGCCGTCTTGTAGACCGCTTTCTCGTGTTCGGTCAGGAAGTCCAGATGCTGGACGCTGCCCTTGTTCAGGGTGATCGACGACCAGACGTCCTCGTTATCCTGGCCATATCCCGCCAGCAGCGTCTGCAACGGCCGGTTGCGCACCGAGAAGCTGCCCGAGAGCGTTTTCTGCAGGAACACATTGGCCGCTATCGGCTCGATCCCCGGGCTGGTATTGCCGGCGATGATGGAAATGGAGGCCGTCGGTGCGATCGCCATCTTGTTGGAAAACCGCTCCATGATGCCGTAATCGGCGGCATCCGGGCAGGGCCCGCGCTCCTCGGCCAGCAGCCGCGACGCAGCATCGGCCTGGGCGCGGATCTGCTTGAACATCCGCTTGTTCCAAACCTTGGCGATCACGCCTTCGAACGGCACGTTCTGCGCCTGCAGGAAGGAATGAAAGCCCATCACGCCCAGCCCTACCGAGCGCTCGCGCATCGCGGAATATTTGGCCTTCTCCATGCCTTCGGGCGCACGGTCGATGAAGTCCTGCAACACATTGTCGAGGAACCGCATCGTGTCTTCCACGAAGAGCGGGTGGTCCTTCCACTCCATCCAGGTTTCCAGGTTCAGGCTGCTCAGGCAGCACACTGCGGTGCGCTGCTTGCCATACTGGTCCATGCCTGTCGGCAGCGTGATTTCGCTGCACAGATTGCTGGTCTTCACTTCCAGCCCAGCCAGCTTCTGGTGTTGCGGGCGGGCATTATTCACGTGGTCGGAGAAGATCAGGTACGGCTCGCCAGTTTCCACGCGCGCGGTCAGGATGCGGATCCACAGCGCCCGCGCCGGAATGCTGCGTACGATCGCGTTATCCTTCGGGCTGCGCAGCGCCCAGGGCAGATCCTGTTCCACGGCGCGCATGAAATCATCGCTGACCAGGATGCCGTGATGCAGGTTCGGTGCCTTGCGATTCGGGTCGCCGCCGGTCGGCCGGCGCAGTTCCACGAACTCTTCGATTTCAGGGTGCGACACAGGCAGATACACCGCCGCCGAGCCGCGCCGCAGCGAGCCTTGGCTGATGGCCAAGGTCAGGCTGTCCATCACCCGGATGAACGGAATGACGCCGCTGGTCTTGCCGTTCATGCCGACTTTTTCGCCGATGGAGCGCAGATTGCCCCAGTAGCTGCCGATGCCGCCGCCTTTGCTGGCCAGCCACACATTCTCGTTCCAAAGCCCCACGATGCCGTCCAGGCTGTCATTGGCTTCGTTCAGAAAGCAGCTGATCGGCAGGCCGCGCGAGGTGCCCCCATTGGAGAGCACCGGCGTCGCCGGCATCATCCACATGCGGCTGATATAGTCATATAGCCGCTGCGCATGGGCGGTGTTGTCGCTGTAGAAGCTGGCAACGCGGGCGAACAGATCCTGGTAGCCCTCGCCGGGCATCAGATAGCGATCGTCGAGCGTGGCGCGGCCGAAATCGGTCAGCAGCGCATCGCGGGAGCGGTCCACGCGCACCTGGTGGCCGCCTTTGATCTGCACGGCATCGTCGAGCAAAGCGGTCTCTCCCCACGGCGAGCTGGTCGGCAAGCTGATATCTCGATTCGTCATGCCATCCATCCTGAACCAGCCTCCGTCCGCGTCAAGCGTCCACTACATATAGACGCCAAACTGTGGCGCGACAACCATATA
>FSZX01000050.1_pt1 | contig 14519 bp, 11 predicted proteins | sample 1638961 | NCBI WGS metagenome assembly FSZX01 (sample SAMEA3914812, study PRJEB12502) | metagenome | biome: forest; material: soil | place: Canada | collected 2011-07-07 | depth 0.1 m
CGCTCATCTTCGGCCTGGCTGTAGAGCGCCGCGGCATAGCGGTCGGTCAGCCCGCCGCCGTGGATTATGGAAGAGCCGCCTGAGGCCACGTTGTGGGCATCCTAAACTAACGAAAAGAGCCGGTTTTGACCGGCGGGCGGCGTCTAGCATGGGGGGGTGGGGGTGGCAACCGGGAGCGAGACTAAACGCCTAGTGGAGAAAATCTGGCGAGACACGAAAGGCTAGGGAAAAATGCCGTCACCCCAGACCCCCGTCCCATTATAATCGCCGCGGGGCCTTGGTGGCGGCTTCCCGCCAGGGGCCTCGCGGCTAGAAGCGCACGTTCGCGCTGGCGATGAACTGCCGATTTACATAGTCACCCGACGACTCGATCACCCTGGGCACGTCGAATTGTTGCACGGTGCCCGCCACGGTCAGGTAGCTGGTCACCTGGTAGCCAACGCGCGCATTGAACACCACGTAGTGCTCCACGGTGAACGGAATGTCGCCGGCCGGGCTCGTCGTGTAGTCCAGATAGCGGGACTGGTACTTGCCCTGCGTGTCCAGCTCCCATTTCCCGATGGTGTAGCCCAGCCCCGCGGTCACCTCATTAGCCGGCGTGCCGCTATCGTAGCTGCCTTCCGCCAGATTGGGGGCGGCCACCACGGTGATGACGTCGTCATGGATGCTCGCGTAGCGGTAGCCGACATTCCAACGCACCCCACCCGGCGTTTTGCCGCGCAGCTCGATCTCAACCCCTAGTTCGTAGCTGGAGCCCGAGTTTTGCGACCGCAGCTCCGGCACACCGTCCACGATCTCCACGCTGCTATTACCCGCGCTGGAAATGAGATCCGTGTTGCGCTGCCAGTAGAACGCGGTGCGCAGCGTCGCCCCGATCGCGCTGATGCTCCGGTCATAGGCAAGCTCCGCGTCCCAGATCGATGTCGGCTGAAGATACGGCGACCCGACGTAATCCAACCCGCTCAACGGAATCTGTATCCCGAAATCGAACAAGGATGGCACTTGCAGGCCCCGCGCCGCGGTCAGCCGCACCGTATCGATATCGGTCACCTTAATCACGAGCCCCGAATTGAAGCTCGGCACGGTCAGGGTGGTGGAATTATAATCGGCCCGGGTGTGGTTGGGCGCCACCAGGAACGCGCCGGTATCCTGCAGTGCCAGATGATCCACCCGCACAGCATTGGTCAGATCGAATTGCGACGAGATTTGCCAATCCCACATCAGGCTGGCGGCATAGTTGTTATACGACAGCGCCCCTTCATCCGGCAATTCGAAGTCGATGCCGTTGTTGCGATATTCCAGCCCCAGGCGGATCGTGTTATTGGTGTTCACCATCAGCAAATCGCTGAGTTTCACCACGAATACATCATTCGTATTGTTGATCGTGCCGCCAAAGCCGTAATTGTTAATGGCTTGGTTGCGGTAAATGTCCAGCACAATGTCGCCCAGCTTGCTATCCGCCGCCATGCCCATGCGGAAGAAATTAACCTGGTTTTGTACGTTGCTCAGAGAGGTCATGACTTCCCGCGGCGTACGCGCGTCGGTATCACCGCCTTCCAAACTCAGCGATATCGTCGGCGTCACCTGCCAGCGGCTATCGATATTGACGCTGCCATAACGGGAGGAAATCGGATCGGTCGCGGCCAACCGGTCGTCAAAGCCTGTGGCCGTCCAGCCGCCCACGGAAATCCGCACGCCGGCCGTGGTGCCAATATGCTGCGTCGCCACCTCGTCCGCGCCCGCGTAACCCTGCGTGCCGCCCTGCACTGTCGCGGAATTCACGTGATCCAGCAACGGATCGTAGGTGACGATGTTAATCACGCCGCTGGCCGCGTTGAAACCGAACAAGGCGGAGGCGGGCCCCTTCACGATTTCGATTTGCCGGATTTCATCCAGCTGCACCGGAATGGTGTTCCATGCCACATAGCCGTAGTCATCCAGATAAACCTGGCGGCCATTCACCAGCACCAGAAGCCGCGGATTGCGCGGGCTGTCGTAACCGCGAATACCCACCTGCGCATCGCCGAAAGAATAGCGCCGCACATCGATCCCTGTCACGAATTGTAGAATCGTGGGAATATCCGTGGCGCCGGAGCGTCGGATATCGTCATGCGTAATGATCGTCAGATCGCCCGGCACCTCCGATGCGCGTTGCGGCTTGCCGGTCACCGACGTAGTGATCGGTTCGCCGAACATTTGTTCCAGTGTGCCATAATCCACCGCCTGGGCCCGCGCATGGAAGGGACACAGAAGGGCCAAACCGGTGCACGCCAGCAACCAACGGCGCACCACATATCGTGAAAGCATCAGCTTTTCCTTGCCGGGTTCGGAGCGAGGTTCAAATTTCATGGATCAGCATGGCGAACGCGGATGCGAAACCGATGCCAGCGGCCTGCGCGGCCGCATGGTTGACCGTGATGCTCACCTTCGGATCGGATTGTACCGACATGATGCAACCGCCGGCTTGCACCAGCGCGAGGTTGGCCGTGATGCACGGAATCCGATGCGCCTTGGCCACGGCGTTGGCCGCGTCGCTGGTAACGCCGTCGGCCAGAATGATGGCGATGTAACCGCTGCCGTTACCTAATGAAGCCGCGTCCACCGCCTTGGCCGTGATGGTGCCGCCCGCCGAGGCAAGGCCGCCGCCGAAGCTGGCCAATACGCCATCGGCATCTGCTTTCGATACCGTATCCGAATAGACTACCGCAACGGTGCCGCCGGCCGGCGCCGGATCCAGAAAGCCGAGTGCCTTGGCAATGATTTGCACGTCCTTGGCGCTGAGTGGTGCTGCCGCCAACGGCTGTGTCAAGAACATTGACAGAACAGTACAAAAACAGGCGAGATACACCGAGGGCCATTTCGTGTGCCCTGTGATTAGCGCCATCTAGAACTGCTCCTGCCATATGGGCGTGGCGCGGCCATGAACATTACCGCCGCAACAGGAGATATGCGCTGAATGTAAAGGAAGATTTTATAGGAAGGCTGAACTTGGCAGAAGCATGAACAGCCCCACAGTGTTTACCGGGCAAGCAACAACGTGCCCCCGTAACGGCGGGCGGCGGGTTAAGCCGCCATTTTCCTTTCCGCGCCTAGACTCGCCCCGATAGGGCCATTTCCGGGCCGTCCATTGGGAAAGCCAAGCATGCTGAACAGGTTCAAAGTTGCAACGCGCATTTATGCCGGTTTTGGCGTGATCGTCGCCCTGGGTGTGGCCCTGGCGGCCTTCGGCGTGTTCCAGCTGACGCACGTCGCCGCCCAGGTCGCCAAGATGGATGCGCTAGCCGAGAACGTGGCTCGCGTGCTCGGTGCCAGCGAAACCCTGGAAGCGATCCGCCGCGTGGAAACCAGTGTCCGGCAGGACAGCACAGCCGCCGCCCTGACCGAACTGAAACTGCGCATCGCCCAGACAACCGACCTGATCGCCGACGCCGCTGATGCATCCGATCCGGGACCGCTACGTGATGCGCTGATATCCGTCAAAAATTCGCTGCAGGCACACGCCATCATTGTAGAGCAAATGGCCAGGCTATCCGCCGCGAGGACGGCTGAACGGGCGCGCCTGTTTACGGGCGGGGACGAGCTTACGGCTGCCGCCAACAAACTGGTCGAGGCGGCGAAGGCTGAATCGCAGCAGAGCGGCGCCGCGATCGTCAACGCCGCCATTCTCACCGTCCGCGTCGCCAACTGGCGGTTCATCGCCACCTCGGATCCCAAGGGCCAAGCGACCTTTCAAGACAAGGTCGCACTCGCGCGCGCGGACCTCGCTACATTCACGCGAACGGCCGCCAGTGCTGAAGCGGCCCTGGTCGCCCCCGTGCGGACCGCGCTCGATGCCTATCAATCCGCGTTCGTGGGCTTCGCAGATGCCCAAACACAGAGCCTCGATCTCTATGACACGAAGTTGCAGCCCCAAATCATCGACATGCAGGCGCGGCTCGCCCGCGCCAAGGCATCGCTGCAACAGGGCTTCGCGACAACGACCGCGGAATCAGATCAGATCCTGTCCGGCACCTCGAAACTACAGGAGATTTTAGCCGGCCTCGGTCTTCTGGCCGGCGCCGTGCTGGCGACCCTGATCGGCCGCGGGATTGTGCGCCCGATCCGCACCATGACCGCCGCCATGACGCAACTCGCCCGCGGCAACACGTCCATCGCCGTGCCGGCGCGCGAAAACACCGACGAAATCGGCGAAATGGCGCGCGCGGTGGAGGTGTTCCGGCAGCAAGCCATCGAAAACGCCCAACTCAGCGCCGCCGCCGAGCGCGAACAGCAGGCAAAGGATCGCCGCCAAAAGGCCATGGACAGGCACACCCAGGATTTCGGTGTTTCGATTTCGGGCGTCATGGCGAGCCTGTCGACCGCGGCGGCGGCCATGCAACAATCGGCCACCGCCGTTACACAGGGCGCGCAACGCACACGCGAAACCACGTCCGGCACGGTGGAAGGCGCCCAGGTGTCAGCACGGGACCTGAACGCGGTGGCCGCGGCTACCGAGGAATTGGCGCACAGCGTGAACGAAATCAGCCGTCAGGTGGCCCATGTCACGGTTTCGGTGCGCACGGCGGTGGAGCGCGCCGCGCAAACCGATGCCAAGGTTGCCGGCCTATCGGAAGCCGCCGACCGCATCGGCGAGGTGGTGCGGCTGATCACCTCGGTAGCTAGCCAAACCAATTTGCTGGCCCTGAATGCCACGATCGAGGCGGCGCGCGCGGGCGAAGCCGGCCGCGGCTTCGCTGTGGTTGCCGGCGAGGTAAAGACGCTGGCCACGCAAACCGCCCGCGCCACCGACCAGATCGCCAGCCAGATCACGGCCATCCGCGGTGCCACGGATGAAGCGGTGAGCGCCGTGCGCGACGTCGGCGCCGCGATCGGCCAGGTGGAGGCGGTGGCTACCGCCATTGCCGCGGCCGTGGAGGAACAGGCCGCGGCAACGCGTGAAATCACTGACAGCGTGCAGAAAGTGAACACTTCCACGGCCGCGGCGGCCATCGCCATGGGCGAGGTTCTGGCCATCGCGGAAACGACCGACGCCAGCAGCATCTCGGCCTTGCAGGTGGCGGAGGAAGTTGGCCGCACCGCAAATACGCTACGGCGGGAAGTGACGGATTTCCTCGCCGCCATGTCACGCGGTGATGACGCCGAGCGGCGGCGCTACGAACGCATTCCCGGCGGTGGTGCTACCGCAAACTTGCGTATCGCCGGCGGCCCGGCGGTGCAGGTGGCGATCCAAGACATCTGCCGCGGCGGCGCGGCGCTGGCCCATCATTGCACGGCACCCGTAGGAAGCGAGTTGGAACTGGAACTGGCCGGCGGTGGTGTGGTCGGCGGCCGGGTCGCCAGATCGGAGAATGACTCGCTCGGTATGACATTTCACCAGGATGACGCGTCGCTTGCGCGCATCGATCAGGGCTTGGCGCAGATCCGGGATGGCGCGATCAAACGGGCGGCTTGAAAAGAGCTGGGTGGGACGTGCCGTCCCCCCCAGCCCCCCCGTCGCATATTAAGAACCGTCCTTGATGAAGGCCTCAAATTAATGACGGGGGGTCTGGGGGGAAAGGCACTGTCCCCCCAGTTCTTCCGCGCCTCAATCAAACGCGGAACCACCAAAATTTCATTGCTTACTTGATACGCGGTAATTCCATGCCGCGTTGTACCGCCGGGCGGGCGGCGATTGCCGCCATCCAGCGATCCAAAGCAGGGGTTGCCTGGAGTGCATCGCCGGCCAGCGCACGCAGTGGCTGCATCGCGCGTTCCAACCAGGGGTAGGTTGCCATATCGGCGATCGAGTAGGCATCGCCACCCAAATACGCGGCTTGCGTCAGGCGCTTTTCAGCCACGCCCACCAGACGGACCGACTCCTCGCAAAAGCGGCTGATGGCGAGCGGTAATTTCTCAGGCGCCCGGTTGGCGAAATACATCAACTGCCCAAGCATCGGGCCCGGGCCGCCAACCTGCCAGAAGAGCCACTCCAACACGCTTGCCCGTGCGGCACCGCCGGCCGGCAGGAACTGACCGGATTTTTCCGCTAGATAAACAAGGATCGCACCGCTCTCAAATATGCTAACAGGGCCGCCCGCTGCATCATTGTCCACGATGGCCGGAATTTTGTTATTCGGCGAAACCGCGAGAAATGCCGGGTCAAATTGTGCGTTAGCACCGATATTGACCGGCCGCACTTCATAAGGCAGCCCCATTTCCTCCAGCGCAATCGAAGCCTTCCGCCCATTTGGCGTAGTCCAAGTATAAAGCGTAATCATAATGAAAACCCCAAACCGGCAGCCATACACAAAAAGTTTTTGCTTCTTTTTTCAAAAAGAAGCGCTTCCTTTTATCTGCCCTACTCCGTCGTCATATTCAAATCATCCGCCACCGCCACGCGATTTCGTCCGGCATTCTTGGCCGTATACAACGCGCGATCAGCGTCGCGCAGCAACCGGTCCGGCGGCTGGTTGCGATCCTCAGCCGAAGACCAGGCCAACCCCACGCTGATGGTCACGAAACGGCCCGGTTGCCCTGGATGTGGCAGGCGCTGATCTTCCACGGCGCGGCGCAACCGGTCTCCCAACGCAGGCAGTTCCGCCGCCGTCACGCCGGGCATCAGGATCACGAACTCCTCGCCACCATACCTCGCCGCACGGTCCGTGGCGCTGCGCAGCGTGCCGGCGACCGCGGCCGCAATGGCACGCAGGCAGGCGTCACCCGCGGCATGGCCCGCGCTATCATTGAAGAGCTTGAAATGATCGACGTCGATCAGCGCCACGCCCAAGTTGGTACCGGAGCGATCCAGCCAGGCCCGCTCCAACTCCACCTCGAATTGGCGGCGATTGGCCAGGCCGGTGAGCATATCGGTGGAAGACAAGCGCATCAACCTGGCGTTCAGCGCCGTCATGTCCTGCGCCGAAAGCTGCTGCTGCAACGCGAACAGAAAACTGCGGCGGCGGCTAATGGCGTCCCGTCGCGCCACGGACAATGCGATGCCCATCACACCTGCGGAAAACAGCACGGCATCCCAATTTTCAGGCAGCCCGAGCCGGCCCGCGGAGACGGAAAACACCACCAGCGAGCATATCGCGCCCGCAACGCACAGCACCACGGCGGTGAGAAAACGCACCGGCACGGTGGCCACGAAAGCCGCCACAATCATCGGCGCCACCACCAAATAACGGTCCCCTACCCGCTCGGGCGCGATTTCGGCCAAGGCCTGGGTAATCGCCATGATGCCCAGCAACGGCACGGCGACACAGACCGCTTCCTGCCAGGCCGAGCGCGCGCCGCCGAGCAGAAACGCCCCGGCGAAACACAGCATCGAAACCACCAGGCGCAGCGGCAAGGCGCGCATGGCGAACGACCATGAAACAGACGCCTCCAGGCCAAGACCCAGCAGGCAGATGGTGCCCACCACGACCAGGGCGCGCGACATCTTGTGGCGCCGCGAACCGCCCCTGCCCGCTTCGAACAGCGCTTCCAGGCCGGCGGGCAGATGCAGTGACGAGCCAGCGGCCAGCGCTTTATCAAGGGCCCCCCGCAAGGCCTCGTCCGGCAATGTATCGGGGGCAACATCCTCAAGCACTGGGATCGCCTCTTATGTCTGTCATCATTATGCTACCAAGGGTTGCGTGAAGCAACGGCCCGCTCAGGCCGCGCTGGCGGGGGGCCTCGTGCACCGGCCTCTGAGGCCCGTGGATTACACTGCGAACTTCTGCACCAGATCGGACAAATGCCCGATTTCGTCGAGCACCAACCCGTCCACGGCGGCCGCCCGGCTGCCGCGGGCAACACGGCGCGGCAGGACGGCCCGGTCAAAGCCGAGCTTCTGGGCCTCTTTCAGCCGCGCATCCGCTTGAGCGACCTGCCGCACCTCGCCGGATAGTCCCACCTCGCCGAAATACACCGATCCCGCATCTGTGGGGCGCCCCGTCGCCGCGGAACACAGGGCAGCCGCCACCGCCAGGTCGGCGGCCGGTTCGGTGATGCGCAGGCCGCCGGCTACGTTCAGATAGACGTCGCTGCCCGAAAGCCGCATGTCGCACCGGGCCTCCAGCACGGCCAGCAGCATCGACAGCCGGCCGCCATCCCAGCCCACCACGCTGCGCCGCGGACTGCCGCCGGCGTTGTTAGATAGCAGCGCCTGCACCTCCAACAGCACCGGCCGCGTACCCTCCAGCCCCGCGAACACGGCACTGCCCGCGATATGGCCCCGGCGCTCGGCCAGAAACAACGCGCTCGGATTGGCCACCTCGGCCAGGCCGCGATCAGTCATTTCGAACACGCCGATCTCGTCGGTGGCGCCGAACCGGTTCTTGGCGCCGCGCAGGATGCGGAACTGGTGGCCGCGATCGCCTTCGAAATGCAGCACCGCATCCACCATGTGCTCCAGCACACGCGGGCCTGCCAAGGTGCCCTCTTTCGTCACGTGCCCCACCAGAACCAGGCAGAAGCCGCGCTGCTTGGCCAGCCGGATCAATTCGAACCCCGCCGCCCGCACTTGCGTCACGGTGCCCGGCGCGCTCTCCACGGAGTCCAGCCACATGGTTTGGATCGAATCGATCACCACCATGGCGAGGTCGCGCTCGCTTTCCAGTGCGGCCACAATGTCGCGCACGTTAATGGCGGCGGCCAACTCCACCGGCGCCTCATGCAAGCCCAGCCGGCGCGCCCGCAGCCGGATTTGGTCCACCGACTCTTCACCGGAGATATAGAGTACTCGGTGCCCCGCCTGGGCCAGGGACGCGGTCGCCTGGAGCAGGAGCGTGGATTTGCCGATGCCCGGATCCCCCCCCACCAGAACGGCCGAGGCTGCGACCAGGCCCCCGCCCAGCACCCGGTCCAACTCGCCTATGCCCGTCATCCGGCGCGCCGGCGGCTCCGCGGTGCCTGAGAGCGACTCGAGCGCGAGCTTGGTCCCTGGCCGCCTCGCTGTGCTGCCTCCCGGGCGCGACTCGGCGGGCTCTTCGGCAATGGTGTTCCATTCGCCGCAGGTTTCGCACTTGCCGGCCCATTTGCCGGTAACAGCGCCGCAGGATTGACAGACGAAGCGGGGGGAGGGTTTGGCCATGGGGCGACTGTAGGCCGGCAAACTGATTCTCAGCAGGGGCGGTAGTCGGGCTCCAAAGTCTCAGGACGGGAGTTATGTACTGCGCCGCGTCGATTTTACATCAGCTGTGCAAAAAAGCGCTTCTTTTTGTAAAAAGAAGCAAAAACTTTTGATTATTTCACTTTGTTTGGCCACTGGAGCTGCCGGCACCGAACCATTCCGGCGTACGGGCGTCTTCATCTCTGCATTATTCCGGAGTATTTTAATGGTATACTTTGACGCCAGGCGCGCAACGCTTGGGCTGCTCGCATCGGCATGTCTGATCGCACCCGCAACGGCACAAACCTATAAAGGCATCTATGTCGTCTCCATTCCGAATGTGAACGGCAGCGCGGCAAACGTGGCGCAGGCGACCGCCTACCGGAAGCCGTTCGTCGATGGCGTGGTGATTATATTGCATTGGTCCTATCTGGAGCCCGTCGCTCCGGGCCAAACCCTTGCACCGGGCGCGAATGTTACCAATCCATTCACCGGTGAGGTGTTCTGCCCGCAGGGCACGAAACATACGAACTTCTGTTGGCAGGAAATCGATGAACAACTCGCCCATATCGGCACTGGGAAAAAACTATCGCTGGCTGTGGTGGCCGGTGGATATTCGCCGGCCTGGCTGGCCAGCAGCGCGGACTATGGTGTCAGCACCACGGGCGCATTGTTGTACGCGGCTCATGACGGTACCGCCGTGAATTGCTATTCCATAAGCTTGCCCCTGCCTTCGTCCGCGCCGCTTTCGGGCCAGGCGTCACCATCCTCCTTTGCCAGTGCCTATATCAATGCAATGCAACAATTATCGCTGCATCTATCGCAGAAGGGCAGGCTCGGCGCGGTATCGATCGTAAAAATCAGCGGCGGCATCAACACCGTCACCGAAGAATTCCATCTCGACGCCGCAACCACAACCGGCACGTGCCTGACGCCGGCAACCCCACTTTGGGCGGATATCGGCTACCGGCCGGCCGACATGGAAACCACCTGGGAATACCTAGCCAAAAGCGTCAGCGCGGTTTTCCCGAACGCCCTGCCCTCGTTCGATATCCTGGAAGATAGCCTCACCTCTTCACCATTGATCGACGATACGGGCACGGTTTTCACCACCAAGGATTACAACAAAAACCCGTCGCTCTATGGCACATTGTTGCTCGATCGCGCTCTGGCGGCCCTGGCGCCAGGCGCCGGGACGCAAGGTATTTTAGGTGGCGCAGCCGTTTCGGTGCAGTGGGACGGGTTGGCACCGGCCGACCAGCAATCACTCTCTACCACCGCCACCCACACGCTGGCCGCCGGCATGAACGGCGCTGTCATCGGATTTCAGGCCAACGAAATGTCCGGGCCGGAGGGTTCCAGCTGCGGCACCGCTTCCTGCGCCTCCGCCACATCGCGGACCACCACCTGCAACGGCACGGCCACCTGCATGTATGAATACGGCAGCTTGCTGGATAACGGTATCACGCCGGTACCGGGGGCGGCCTTGCAAGGCGCGTTTATCGAGGTGTGGGCGGCCGACGTGGTTAATCCGTGCCTCGCCCCCGCACTGACCGCCGCGCATAATACACTCACCGGGTCCGCACTGAAAATTGGCGAGGGGTGCAAGTAACGGGGGCTCTTATACCAGCCAGCATTGAGGCTCACCAAAAGGAAGCAAGAAAGCACTTCTTTTTGAAAAAAGAAGCAAAAACTTTGGCTCATTGAGGTACGCGTTGAATGCAACGCATACCTCAACAATCAAAAGTTTTTTGGTTCTTTTTTTCAAAAGAGAACTGCTTCCTTCGCCCCCACCACCACCCGCCGGCAATCCGATCACCGGCCACCCTTGCGTCCAACCCCGTCATCCACGATATTCCCCTCGGGAGGTCGGCGGCGGACGGGCGCCCTGCCAACCCGGTCAGGTCCGGAAGGAAGCAGCCGCAGTGGGTCACCGCACGGGTCGATGGCCGGCCTCCCACCTCCCCCCCGAAGCGGCGTGAAGCCCTAAGGATCAGCGCCGCTTATGCCCGATCTGCTTGGTGATGATGATCTGCCACCCCCGCCGCTAGACGGGCCTGGCCTGTTCGGCGACGCACCGCCGCCTGCTCCGGCCGCGGCAACCGCCACGCTCGCCTACCGCGTGCTGGCGCGCACCTATCGCCCCACCACCTTCGATGACCTGATCGGCCAGGACGCTACCGTCCGCATCCTGCGCAGCGCCTTCGCGCTGAACCGCATCGCCCACGCCTTCATGCTCACCGGCGTGCGCGGCGTTGGTAAAACCACCACGGCCCGCATCATTGCCCGCGCGCTGAACTGCATCGGCCCGGATGGCAAAGGCGGCCCCACGCCCGACCCCTGCGGCGTATGCGATAATTGCCGTTCCATCCTGGCCGACCGCCATCCCGACGTCGTGGAAATGGATGCCGCCTCGCGCACCGGCGTGGACGACGTGCGCGAAATCATCGAGGCGACGCGCTTCCGCCCGATGCAGGCGCGCACCAAGGTGTTCATCATCGACGAAGTGCACATGCTCTCGCGCAACGCCTTCAACGCGTTGCTGAAAACGCTTGAAGAGCCGCCGCCGCACGTGAAGTTCGTGTTCGCCACCACCGAAATCCGCAAGGTGCCGGTGACTGTCCTGTCCCGCTGCCAGCGCTTCGATCTTCGGCGCATTCCGATTGCCTTGCTTGCCACGCATTTCAACAAGGTCGCCACCGCCGAGCGCGTGACGGTGGACCCCGAGGCTCTGGCGGCCATCGCGCGCGCCGCCGACGGCTCGGTGCGCGATGGGTTGTCGCTGCTGGACCAGGCCATTGCCCAAGGCGACGGCACCACCGTCACCGCCGAGGCCGTGGCCGACATGCTGGGCACCGCGGACCGCGGCATCGTTTTCGATCTGATGGAAGCGGTGATGGAAGGCCGCGCCGCCGATGCGCTGGCCGTGACGGACCGCGCGCATATCCGCGGCGCCGATCTGGGCGCGCTGCTGGGCGACATGCTGGAGCTGACACACACGCTCTCCCGCCTGAAAACCGTGCCGGACCTGCGCGTGTCGCAAGAGCTACCCGAAGCCGAACGCACGCGTGGCGCCGCCTTGGCCGACAAGCTGGCCATCCCTGCACTTGGCCGCGCCTGGCAAATGCTGCTGAAAGGCATTTCGGAAGTGGAGCACGCGCCCGATCGCCGCGCGGCGGCCGAAATGGTGCTGATCCGCCTCTGCCACGTCGCTGACCTGCCGCCCCCCGGCGAGTTGGTCCGCCGCCTGCAGGCTAATCCGCCAACGCTCGGCGCGGGTCCCTCCAATGGCGGCGCGCCTGGAGGCACGTCCGGCAACGGCGGCGGCGCCCGCATGATCTCCGGCGGCAATCTCGCCATCGCCGAAGCGCCGCCGCAAGCCGCTTCCCCGCGTTTGGCCAGCTTCCGCGACGTGCTGGCCCTGGCCTCCGCTGAAGGCGAGCTTCTGCTGCATGGCCATCTGCTGCACTCGGTGCATCTGGTCCGTTTCGCCCCGCCTATCATCGAGCTGCGCCCACAGCCGGACGCCCCGCGCAAGCTCGCCGGCGAGTTGGCCAATTTGCTGCAAAAAGCCACCGGCACCCGCTGGACCATCGTGCTCAGCACGGAAGACGGCGCCGCCACACTGGCGCAGCAAGGCAACAGCGCCGACGCCGCCCGCCGGCAGACCGCCGCAGAACACCCGCTTGTGCGCGCCATCATGGCCGCCTTCCCCGGCGCCAAGATCGACGCGGTGCGTGACCCCGGAGTAGATGCGTACGGCCTACCCAACCAGGAGCCAGAGCCCGTCGCCCTCGGCGAACCCGAGGGCCCCGAGCTGGCCCCCTACGATTCCGACCCTGCCGAGGGCCGCCCCGACAGCTATGGCGATATCATGGAGATGGACCAATGAAGAATTTGAGCGGCCTGATGAAACAGGCCTCGCAAATGCAGGCCAAGATGGCCGAGATGCAGGCGCGCCTGGAAGCCGCCACCATGGAAGGCCAATCCGGCGCCGGCATGGTGCGCGTGACACTGAGCGGCAAAGGCGATCTGCGTGGCGTGGTGATCGACCCTAAGCTCGCCGACCCCGCAGAGATGGAAATGCTGCAGGATTTGCTGGTTTCCGCGCATGCCGACGCCAAGCGCAAGCTTGATGCGATGATGGCCGAGGAAATGAGCCAGGCTACGGGTGGGCTACAATTGCCGCCTGGGATGAAGTTGCCGTTTTAATACGCATCGGCACTGAGCCTTGCTCGAGTAAGGCAAAGGCAAGCAGTTCTTTTTTGAAAAAAAGAACCAAAAAACTTTTGCAATTTTGGCTACGCGTTGCATTCAACGCTTGCCCCAATGAGCAAAAGTTTTTGCTTCTTTTTTCAAAAAGAAGTGCTTTCTCGCTTGTCATCAGTCGACCTCAACGCCGCTACTTCTTATGAGAAAAACATGGAACTAAGTGGCCGCGCCGCCCTCGTCATCGTCGACATGCAGGTTGGCTTCGAGGACCCCATTTGGGGCGTGCGCAACAATCCGCGCGCCGAACTCAATGTCGGCCGCCTGCTAGCGTTCTGGCGCATGACCAAGCGCCCCGTTTTCCACATCCGCCACGACAGCACCAACCCGAAAAGCCCGCTGCGCCCCATGCAGCGTGGCAACGGCATCAAGCCGCAAGTCGCCCCCGGCCCCGGCGAGAAAATCATCGGCAAAAAGGTCAATGCGGCCTTTATCGGCACCACGCTGGAGGCCGATCTGCGCGCCGCCCGCAGCACGTCCATCGTGCTGGCCGGCCTGACGACGAACCATTGCGTATCCACCACAGCGCGCATGGCGGCTAATCTGGGCTTTTCCACGCTCGTGGTGTCGGACGCAACCGCGGCGTTCAGCGGCTTTGGCTATAATGGCCGCATGCGCAACGCACAGGATGTGCACGATAACGCCCTGAGTGATCTGTCCGGCGAATTTGCATCCATCTCGGAAACCGGCGCGCTGCTGGAAGCAACCATTGGCGAATGAACCGATCTGGCAAATTGAAAAATCATGGGCGGCCCTGAACTCGAAGCCCTGATACAGATGTTCGCGCGCGTGCCCGGCCTGGGGCAGCGCAGCGCGCGCCGTGCCGTACTGAAATTGCTGCAAAACCCCGAAACCCGCATGATCCCGCTGGCCCGCGCGCTGATCGACGTCGCCCGCGCCGTGAAGCCCTGCGAACGCTGCGGCAATTTGGATAGCGCCAGCCCGTGCATGATCTGTACGGACCCGTCGCGCGATCACGCCGTCATTTGCGTTGTTGAAACCGTGGGCGACCTTTGGGCCCTGGAGCGGGCACGTGTGCATCAGGGACTTTACCACGTGCTCGGCGGCACGCTTTCGGCACTCGGCGGCACCGGCCCGGAAGACCTGAACCTGCCACCACTGCTGGCTCGTATCGCCGAAGGTGAGGCGCTGGAGGTGATCCTGGCCCTGAGCGCCA
>FSZX01000032.1_pt1 | contig 14078 bp, 11 predicted proteins | sample 1638961 | NCBI WGS metagenome assembly FSZX01 (sample SAMEA3914812, study PRJEB12502) | metagenome | biome: forest; material: soil | place: Canada | collected 2011-07-07 | depth 0.1 m
CACGTACGCGATCCCGAAACCGGCAAATTCAGCCGTGACCCGGCGCTCTATAGGGATGTTGTGGAGCGCATTCGCGCCAGCAACACCGATGTCATCATTAACCTCACCGGGGGCATGGGCGGCGATTTCGAATTGGGTGAAACCGACCCCAAGATTGCTGGCCCCAACACCGATCTGATCGGCCCGATGGCCCGGCTGGTGCACGTGGAGCAATTACTGCCGGAAATCTGCACGCTGGATTGCGGCACGCTGAATTTCGGCGACGGCAACATGATCTATATCAGCACGCCGGATTATCTGCGCGCCGGCGCCGCGCGCGTGCAGGCGCTGGGCGTGAAACCGGAGCTAGAAATATTCGACACCGGCCATCTTTGGTTCGCCAAGCAAATGCTGGCCGAAGGGTTGTTGGATTCACCACCATTATTTCAATTCTGCCTGGGCATCCCCTGGGGTGCGCCGGCCGATACCGTTTCGATGAAAGCGATGGCCGATAATCTGCCGCCGGGTGCCGTATGGGCTGGCTTTGGTATCGGCCGTCACCAAATGCCGATGGTGGCGCAGGCCGTTCTGCTGGGTGGCCATGTGCGTGTGGGTCTTGAAGACAATTTATATCTTGATCGCGGGGTGTTCGCCAGTAACGGCAGCCTGGTGGATCGCGCGGCGAAGATTGTGCAGCTCATGGGCGCACGCGTCGTTTCGCCGGCCGAGGCACGCGTGAAACTGGGCCTCAAGAAGCGATAGATTTCGCGGGCCGCAGCCCGGGATTTTTCAAGGACGCGTACGTATGAAAACAATAGGCATTATCGGCACAGGCGTGATCGGTGCCGGCTGGGCCGCCCGCTGCCTGGCACACGGGCTGGATGTCGTCGCCTGGGACCCAGCGCCCGGCGCCGAACAAGCCCTGCGCGGCAAAATCGCCAATGCGTGGCCCGCCTTGGCCCGGCAGGGACTGGCTGAAGGGTCGGACCCAGCCCGGCTGCGCTTCGTTGCCACCTGCGAAGAAGCCGCCAGCGCCGCCGATTTTATTCAGGAAAGCGCGCCCGAAGAAGAAAACCTCAAACGTGCTTTGCTCGCGCGCGTCGACGCCGCGGCCCGCCCCGATGTGTTGATCGCCTCCAGCAGCTCCGGCCTGCTACCCACCAAATTCCAGGCCGATTGCAAGCACCCTGGCCGCGTTCTGGTGGGCCATCCGTTCAACCCGGTTTATTTGCTGCCGCTGGTGGAAGTGCTGGGTGGCGAAGCCACGAACCCCGCCAGCCTGGACGCAGCCACCGTATTCTATCGCAGCATCGGCATGCGCCCGCTGCGCGTGCGCACGGAAATCCCGGGCTATATCAGCGACCGCCTGCAGGAAGCCTTGTGGCGCGAAATCCTGCACATGGTCGCCGAAGGTGTCGCCACCACCGACGAGCTGGACGACGCGATCCGCTTCGGCCCCGGCCTGCGCTGGGCCTTCATGGGCACAAATTTGATTTTCCACATGGCCGGCGGCGATGCCGGCATGCGCCACATGCTGCAACAATTCGGCCCCGCGCTGAAACTCCCCTGGACCAAGCTGGTGGCTCCGGAGCTCACGGAGGAGCTAATCGACCGCATGGTGGAAGGCACCATGAAGCAAGCCGGCGGCCGCAGCGTGGCCGAACTGGAGCGATATCGCGACGACGCGCTGATCAGCATCATGCAGACCGTAGCCGAAGTTAAGGCCCGGCACGGCGTGGCGTCAGATGCCTGATCCACACGACGCCCTATGGCTGCACGAAGCCCGCGTCCGCCCCGAATGGGTGGATTACAACGGCCACATGAGCGAGGCCTATTACGTGCTGATCTTCGGTGAGGCAACCGATGCGTTTTACGATCATGTAGGCCTCGGCGAAGCCTATCGCCAAGCCAACAAGGTATCCGTCTACACGCTGGAATCCCATATCCGCTATTTGGTAGAAGCGCCCGAAGGCGAGGCCGTGCGCATTGCTACACGGCTCCTGAGGTACGACGCCAAACGGCTACGCGTACACCACACCATGCACCGAACCAGCGATGCGGCGGTTTTAGCCGTCACCGAACTGATCGCCATGCATGTAGACAAGCAAGAAATGCGTGGAATTCCATTCCCCGCGGTGCGTCTTCAAAGCATCGCGGAATGCGTTACGACAAAACCCCCTCCAGAACCAGCCCAAAGCCGCCACTGGTGACAATGACCAACAGACAAAAGTTTTTTGGTTCTTTTTTTCAAAAAAGAACTGCTTTCTCTTGTTCTTTTTTGAAAAAAAGAACCAAAAAACTTTTGTCTGTCTGGTTGCCGTTTAATCCTGCGCGGGGCGTGTAAATCATGGACTTTTCGCTCTCCCACGAACAGCAGATGGTTGTGGATACGGTCCGCAATTTTGTTGAGACCGAGCTTTATCCACTGGAAGCCGAAACCGAGCGCACCGGTGTTGTTCCCCGCGAAATTGGCCATGAAATTCGCCGCAAGGTGCTGGCGTTGGGCTTCTACGCTCCGAACATCCCCGCGGAATATGGCGGTGGCGGCCTGGATCATCTCACCTTCACGTTGCTGGAGCGTGAGCTAGGCCGCGCCAGTATGGGGCTGGGCGTCTGGTGGGGCCGGCCATCCAATATTCTGTGCGCAGCCAACGAAGATCAAAAACAGCGCTACCTTCTACCGGCCGTGCGTGGGGAGAAGATGGATGCACTGGCCATGACGGAGCCGGATGCCGGGTCCGATGTGCGTGGCATGAAATGCAGTGCGCGGCGCGATGGCGGGGATTGGGTGCTGAACGGGACCAAGCATTTCATCAGCCACGCCGATATCGCCGATTTCCTGATTGTGTTCGTCACCACAGGGCCGGGCCGCATTACCGCGTTCCTGGTGGATCGTGGCACGCCTGGTTTTGAAATCCGCCCGGGTTACCGCTCAGTGTCTCACCGCGGCTACCAAAATTGCATATTGTCGTTCAATGATTGCCGGCTGCCCGATGCGCAAATTCTGGGCGAGGAAGGGCAGGGGTTCGCGATCGCCAATACTTGGTTACACGCAACGCGTTTGTCGGTCGCGGCGCTATGCGTCGGCCGCGCCCGCCGCGCGTTTGATTTGGCATTGTCCTATGCGGCCCAGCGCCGACAGTTCAACCAGGTCATCGGCAAGTTCCAGGGCGTTTCGTTCCAGATCGCCGATATGAGCACGGATATAGATGCCGCCGAGTACCTTACATTGGCCGCCGCCTGGCATCTGGACCAAGGCCACACGGCGAACCGCGAAATATCCCAGGCCAAATTGTTCGCATCTGAAATGCTGGCGCGGGTGGCCGACCAGGCGTTGCAAATCCATGGTGGCATGGGACTGATGGAAGATCTGCCGCTGGAACGCATCTGGCGGGATGCGCGCGTGGAACGTATCTGGGACGGCACCAGCGAAATTCAGCGCCATATCATTTCGCGCGATCTCTTGCGGCCGCTGGGCGCGTGACGGCAATGCCGCACATCGCCCGGCTGTCCCGCCTGCTGCGGCCACGCAGCTTGGCGGTATTTGGCGGCCACGCTGCGGCGGAAGTGGTGCGCCAAAGTGCAAAAATCGGCTTCACCGGCGAAATCTGGCCCGTGCATCCCCGCCATGGTCACGTGGCCGGCAAACAAGCATTCCGAACCGCCGCCGATTTACCGGCGCCCCCGGATGCCGTGTTCATCGGCGTCAATCGCCACGCCAGCATCGATATCATGAGCGAAATCTCCGCCCTTGGTGCCGGCGGCGCGGTCGCCTACGCGTCAGGCTTTGCGGAAGCCGGTGACGAAGGCCGCGCCTTTCAAGCCCAGCTCGTAGTAGCCGCCGGCGCCATGCCGTTTTTTGGCCCGAACTGCTACGGCTTCATCAACTACTTCGACAAAGCCCTGTGCTGGCCAGATCAATTCGCCGGTGGCGTGCAGCAGCGCGGCGTCGCTATCATTACCCAATCCGGCAATATCGGCCTGAACATCACCATGCAGCGCCGCGCGCTGCCTATCGGCTATCTGATCACGCTCGGCAATCAGGCCGGCGCCGGCCCCGCCGCGGTAATTCACGCCGTGCTGGACGACCCACGGGTAACCACCATAGGCCTCCACATGGAGGGCCTGGACGACCCGCAAGCCTTCGCCAACGCCGTGGCGCGAGCGCATGCGCAAAATGTTGCTGTCGTGGCACTCAAAACAGGCCGCTCCGCCGAAGGCGCCCGCATCGCGCAAAGCCATACCGCCTCCATGGCCAGCGGCGACGCGGTTGTCGACGCCTATTTCCGCCGTCTCGGTGTGGCGCGGGTAAACTCCATTCCCGTGCTGCTCGAAACCCTGAAACTGCTGCATTTTCAAGGCGCCTTGCCAGGCCGCAGCATCGCCAGCCTTAGCTGTTCCGGCGGTGAAGCGGCGTTGATCGCGGACGCCGCCGCACAAGCCGGCTTGCACTTCGCCCCCTTATCGCTGCAAGCCCGCGCCGGCATTGAGGCCACGCTCCCGGAACTGGTAAGCGTCTCCAATCCGCTCGACTACCACACCTTCGGCTGGCGAAACCGCCAGGCGCTGGCGGCCACGTTCGCCGCCATGATGCGGGCCGGCGCGGATATGAATCTGCTGATCCTGGATTTCCCCCGGCCCGACACCTGCGATACCGCGGATTGGGATGTAGCGGCCAATGCCATGGCGGACGCAGCGCAAGCCACGGGCCGCCGCGCCGCGATTCTCGCCACGCTGCCGGAAGCAATGCCCGAAAACTACGCGGAGCGTCTAGCCGCGCAAGGCTTGGTGCCACTCTTCGGCATGGTGGAAGCACTCAGCGCCATCGACGCCGCGGCCAGCGCGGCATGCCATGCAGGCACAATACCGCTGCTGGCCGGCCCGGCCACGGGCGATGGCATACTGAGCACCGAATTCAGCGCCAAACGTGCACTGTCAGCATTCGGTGTGAATATACCCGGCGGCGTTCTGGCTGTCACTGTTGACGGCGCCGAACAGGTGGCAACAAGCCTGGGTTTCCCGGTGGCCGCAAAAGCCTCAGCGGCCATGCTGGCGCACAAAACCGAAGCAGGCGCGGTAAAGTTGAACTTGTACAATGCCGCCGCCGTGCGCCACGCCGCCGAAGCACTGTTCAAAATCACCAGCGAAATACTCATCGAACCTATGATCACCGGAACCGTAGCCGAATTGATCGTCGGCATCGCCAGCGATCCGGTCCTGGGGCTTTATTTGGTAATCGGCGCCGGTGGCATCCTAGCTGAACTACTACATGATAGCGCTACCCTGCTCCTTCCCGTAACGCGCCAGGACGTAGAATCCGCACTGAACGGCCTGCGCGTCGCACGCCTGCTCAACGGCTTCCGCGGTGCCCCCGCCGCCGACATCCCTGCCGCCATCGACGCCATTCTTGCAATTCAGAAATTCGCCCTGGCGCACGCCGAAACGCTGCACGAACTGGACGTCAATCCCTTGATGGTACGCGCCGCCGGCCACGGCGCCGTCGCCGCCGACGTATTGCTGCGCATGGCAACGGAGCCCACCCATGTCTGAAAATCCCATCACCACCACAAGGAACGGCGCCGTTTTCGAAGTGGTGCTGAACGTCCCGAAAGCCAACGCGATATCGGCGGCCACCAGCCGCATCATGGGCGAAACATTCGCGGCATTCCGCGACGACCCGCACCTGCGCGTAGCCATCATCACCGGTGCAGGCGACAAATTCTTCTCCGCGGGCTGGGACCTGAAGGGTGCCGCCGCCGGCGAGCCGCCGGATGCCGATTACGGCGTCGGCGGTTTCGCGGGATTGCAGGAACTCCCACGCCTCAACAAGCCCGTCATCGCCGCGGTCAACGGCATGGCGGTCGGCGGCGGATTCGAACTGGCCCTATCCGCAGATATGATTCTCGCTGCCGAGCACGCCAGCTTCGCCCTCCCCGAAATACGCGCCGGCACACTGGCCGACGCCGCCACATTGAAATTACCCCGCCGCATCCCGTTCCATGTAGCGATGGATTTGCTGCTCACCGGCCGCTGGATGGACGCCGCCGAGGCCGCGCGCTGGGGCCTGGTCAACGAAATCGTCCCCGCCGCCGAATTACTGCCCCGTGCCCGCGCGCTCGCGCACAAGCTGGCCGACGGCCCCCCGCTGGTCTTCGCCGCCATCAAGGAAGTCATACGCGAATCCGAAACGCTCTCGTTCCACGATGCCATCGCGCGCATCATGCGCCGCGGCTTCCCCACGGTCGCCGCCCTCTATGGCAGCGAAGATCAGTTGGAAGGTGCCCGCGCCTTCGCCGAAAAGCGTCCCCCCGTCTGGCGCGGACGCTAACCACCAAGCCTGTTGCTCTTCCGCCCCCAGTAGTGAATCCTGTTCACTAAGCGCCTCGGGAACAGGGGCCTTGGAGGGATCGCATGACACAACAGGCATGGACCGTATTGGTCGACGGCGCGCAGCACATTCTGCCCGCCAGCGACACCGGCACCCGCATCGCCATCCCCGTGGCCCGATTGCCCGCCATCCTGGGGTGGGAAGTCCACGGCGGCACGCTCTGCCGGGCAGATCGCTGCGTCCCCCTCTCGCCCCACGCCACGCTGATCCAGGACGGCACCATAGGCCTAGCTGAGCTCGCCGCATTACTGCGCATGCCGATCGCCATCGCGCCCACGCAACGTATCGTCGCGCTGGCCGAAAGCCCCGAACACCAGGGTGCTTTGCTGCGCGGCGGCGCGGCGCCGGATTTCGCGTTGCGCGACCTCAGCGGCCACGAACACCGCCTCAGCGACTATCGGGGCAAGAAAGTACTCATGGTCACCTGGGCCAGCTGGTGCGGCTGCCGGGAGGATCTGTCCGCCTGGCAGGCCCAATACCAGGCCCTGCGAGACCGCGGCGTGGTGGTCATCACCGTGTCGCAGGACGCCCGCGTCGAAGACGCAAAGCCCTTCATCGAAGCAGCCTCGCCCGAACACCCATCGCTGCTGGATCCGGACCACATCGTTTCGCATCGTTACGGTCTGATCAATGTGCCAACCGCCGTCTGGATCGATGAGAACGGTCATATCGCCCGCCCGCCGCGCGTAGAACACGCCACCAACACCTTCGCCTTCGCGCACGGCCTCGATTGTGAACCTCATCTCACGGCCTTAAAACGCTGGGTCGAAACCGGCGCCACCGATTTCACGCCCGACGAAACACGCCGCACAACCCTGGCGCCAACCGCCGACGAGCAGCAAGCCCGCGCCCATCACGCGCTAGCCTGGCATCTGCATCAAATGGGCGCGCAGCCGGAAGCCGAAACGCATTGGGCCGCAGCCATCAAACTGGCGCCGCATGACTGGACCATTCGCCGCGGCTCCATGTGGCTGCGCGGCGCCAACCCATTTGGCGCCGAATTCGCCGAGGCCTGGATGGAATGGGAAAATGCGGGGCGCCCCGATTACATATCCCTCGCCGCCGCCCGTAACGAGAGCCCCGGCGCATGACCGCACCCATCCGCGTCATCCAGGTCTCCACAGGCAATATCGGCACCCATGCCCTGCGCGCCATCATCCAGCACCCCGGCCTAGAGCTCGCCGGCCTCTGGGTGCACGGCGCCGACAAACAAGGCCGCGACGCCGGCACCCTGGCGGGCCTACCGGAAACCGGCATCATCGCCACCAACAACATGGACGACCTTCTGGCGCTGGACGCCCCAGTAGTCTGTTACTGCAGCGGCGCCGACTCCCGCTTAGGCGAGGCTGTGGCGGACTTTGAAAAAATCCTGCGCGCGGGCAAAAACATTGTCAGCACGTCACTGCCATTCCTCACCCACCCGCCGCAAACCAATCCCGCCTTCCGCGACGAGCTGCACGAAGCCGCCATCGCCGGCAACAGCACCTGCTTCGTCTCCGGGATCGACCCCGGCTTCGCCAATGATCTTCTGCCCATCACGCTGCTTTCAGTGTGCCGTCACGTCGAGCAAATTCGCGTCGCCGAAATCCTGAACTACGCCACCTACAGCCAGCCCCACACGTTGTTCGAGATCATGGGCTTCGGCCAGCCCCTCACGGAAACGCCCATGCTGTTGATGCCAGGCATTCTCACCTTCGCCTGGGGCGGCGTGGTACAAATGATTGCCGACGCCGCCGGCGTAAAGCTGGATGACATCAAGGAAGTCGTCGAAAGACTGCCGGCGCCGCGCGACATCGAAATTGCCCTGGGCACCATCCGCCAAGGCACCGCCGGGGCATTGCGCTTTGAATTGCAGGGCTACTTGAATGGCCGCTGCGCCATCGTGCTAGAGCACGTCACCAGAATCGCCGACGACCTGGCGCCGCACTGGAAGCAGGGACACGCCAACGGCGGCTACAGTATCGAAATCACCGGCGATCCAAATATCAGCATGGATTTTCACATCACTGGCGCCGATGGCGATCATAACACCGGCGGCCTGCTGGCCAGCGCCATGCGCATTATTCACGCCATCCCCGCCGTAGTGGCCGCACCGCCCGGGTTGATCGGAACACTGGATTTGCTCGCGGTAAGGCCTACCGGGGTTTTTCAATAAAGAAAGCACTTCTTTTTGGAAAAAGAAGCAAAAACTTTTGCAAATTTAGGTGCGCGTTAAATCCAACGTGTGCTTCAATAAGCAAAAGTTTTTTGGTTCTTTTTTTCAAAAAAGAACTGCTTGCCTTACTCTTCAGGCGCCGCCTCAACCTCCACCCACCGAGCCCGCACAGCACGCGCATGCCCCTCGATCCGCCCTTCAACGATCGCCAACCGCAGTCCCCGCATCAGCGACTGGTAGTAAGTCAAATTATGCCAGGTCAGCAGCATCGGCCCCAGCATTTCCGAAGCCTTGAACAGATGATGCACATAAGCGCGGCTATGGCGTGCACAGGCGGGGCAGCTGCAATCCGGGTCGATCGGCCCCGCATCATCGGCATGGCGCGCGTTGCGCATATTCAGTACGCCGCGGCTGGTAAATGCGCGTCCGGTACGGCCGGCGCGCGTGGGCATCACGCAATCGAACATATCCACGCCGCGCAGCACGGCACCCACCAGGTCGTCCGGCGTGCCTACACCCATTAAATAGCGCGGCCGCTCCTCCGGCAGATGCGGCAAGGTGGCGGCCAGCACGTCAAACATCGCGGCCTGGCCTTCGCCTACCGCCAGGCCACCAATGGCATAGCCTTCAAAACCGATGTCACGCAGCGCCTCGGCGGAGCGTGCCCGCAAATCCGGAAACACGCTGCCTTGCACGATGCCGAACAGCGCATAGCCGTCGCGGTCGCGAAACGCCGTGCGGCAGCGCGCCGCCCAGCGCATGGACATCGCCATGCTTCTTTCCGCCTGGTCGTAAGTGGCGGGGAAGGGGGTGCACTCATCCAGCACCATCGTAATGGTGGCATCCAGCTGGTCCTGAATTTCGACGGCGCGCTCCGGCGTCAACCGGTGTTTGGAGCCGTCGAGATGGCTGCGGAACGTCACTCCGCCTTCATCCAATGTGCGCAGCGCGCCCAGGGACATCACCTGGAAGCCGCCTGAATCGGTCAGAATAGGCCCTGGCCAATCCATGAATTTGTGCAAACCGCCCAACCGCGCCACGCGCTCGGCGCCGGGGCGCAGCATCAGGTGATACGTGTTGCCCAGCACGATGCCGGCACCCGTGGCGCGCACGGCGTCCGCCGTCATGGCCTTCACGGTCCCCGCGGTTCCTACAGGCATGAATACGGGCGTTTGCACCGGGCCGTGCGCGGTATGCAGCGTGCCCGCGCGCGCGGCCCCATCGGCTGCGTCACTCCGCCAATGAAAACTCATGTCGGGGTCGCCAGCTTGGTCAACAAAGTGGCGTCGCCGTACGAATAGAAACGGTAGCCCGCCTTGATGGCATGCGCGTAGGCGGCCTTCATGCGGTCCGTTCCCGCGAACGCGCACACCAGCATGAACAGGGTGGAGCGGGGCAAATGGAAATTGGTCAGCAGCATATCCGCACTTCTAATAGGTGTGCCGGGGCGCAGGAAAATCTCGGTCTCGCCTGAAAATGGCAATGTTTCACCCGCCGCCGTGGTCGCCGTTTCCAGCAGCCGCAGGCTGGTGGTGCCGACGCAAACAATCCGGCCGCCCGCCGCGCGCGTAGCATTGATCACGGCCGCGGTTTCGGGCGTGATTTCGCCCCGTTCGGCATGGATGCGGTGGCGGGAGATGTCGTCGTCCCGCATCGGCAGAAACGTGCCCGCGCCCACATGCAGCGTTACAGCCACGCGGCCAACGCCCTGGGCCTGCAACGCTGCCAGCAATGCATCGGTGAAATGCAGCCCCGCGGTGGGTGCCGCCACGGCCCCGTCCGCGCGTGCGAAAATGGTCTGGTAATCGGTGGCGTCTTGTGCGGTGGGGCCCTCGGGCCGGGCGATATAGGGCGGCAACGCCAGGGCGCCCGCGCGGCCCAGCGCCGACTGAAACGCGGCGCCCTGTTGATTGAATCGCAGCGCGACGGCGCCGCCGTCATGCACCGCTTCCACGGCCGCGCTAAAATTGGCGGCGCCATCAAAATCCAGCCGGTCGCCCACGCGCAGGCGCCGGGCGTTGCGCGCCAGGGCATGCCACGTGCCGTCCGCCAAAGGGCGATCCAGTGTAATCCCGATGCGTGCCGCACCCCGATGCGCAGTCAGCTGGGCGGGGATCACGCGGGTGTCGTTGGCCACCAGAAGGTCGCCGGCGCGCAGCAATAACGGCAGGTCCGTCACATGCAGGTCGGCCAGCGCCTCATCCACCACCAGCAGCCGCGCGGCATCACGCGGCACCGCCGGGTGCTGCGCGATGCGGTCTGGCGGCAGGTGAAAATCGAAATCCGCGGCGGAGAGCGTCACGTCAGGAGTATTAAGTGAGATAGGACGAAATCTCGATAAGGTTACCGTCCGGGTCCCGGCAGTAGACGGAGGTCATTTCGCCTAGCGCACCCTGCTTTTTCGCGGGGCCGGCTTCGATCACCACGCCGCAGGAATGCAAATGGCCCACCACGTCCTCGGGCCCGACAGCCGTGATGAAACACAAATCCGAGGCGCCGGCACGGCTGCCGCGGCCGCTCACCCAATGCTCCGCATCGGCCGGGCGCACATTGATCTTCTGACCACCGAATTTTAGTGCGCAGCGGCGCTCCGGGCCAAAATCCTCGCGTTCCATGCCCAGCACCCGCTGGTACCAGGCGGCTACCAGTTCCACGTCGGTGCAGGTGAGCACCAGATGATCGAGCCTATCTACGGTGAAGCGCATTCGTGCGAGCTCTAGCGACAGTTACGCGCTTCTAGGTGGCGGCAACGCGGGCCGCAAGCCGACCACCCTAGGAGTGCCCGCCGAATCGGCATTGGGCCGGAGTGGCGTAAGGCAAGCAGTTCTTTTTTGAAAAAAAGAACCAAAAAACTTTTGAAAAATTTAGGGGCGCGTTGCATGTGACGCGTACCCCAGTATGCAAAAGTTTTTGCTTCTTTTTCAAAAAGAAGCGCTTTCTTGCTTGCTATGGGTCAGCCCCACGCCGGTTGATATTACTTCGCCACCCAGGCAGCAAAGCGTGCCTCAAGCTTCTCACCGTTTTCGGCCCAAAACCCTTCATCGTAGGTTAGCGCCGAATTGCCGGTCGCCTGCAGTTGCAGCGATGGCGGTAGCAGCGCCAGCGCGTCCCGCGCCGCCGGTGCCTCGAACGTGGCTTGCGCGAAATTGGCCTGCCGGGCCAGGTCGCCCGCCACCAGCAACGCCAATGCCGCCGCATCGGGCCTAGCCGCCCCATGCGGCACGGCCCAGCTATGCCAGGCCGCCAGGCTGCCGGTCCATTGCACGCCGAAATGCCGTTTCGCGGTGGTCAGCCGCAGCACCGCGCCGGCTGGTGCCGCGGTCAGTAGCACGCGCCCGGTGGCCAGCATTTGCGCCGCGTCCGCAGGCTTGTCCCACCACACGATGTAGGGCTTGAGCTGATCCAGCTTGCGGAACGCGCGGTCCAACCCGTCGGGCGAGCGCAGCGTGCGGTAGATGTCACCCGTAGTCACGCCATCCGCCATCAAGGCGATTTCCAGCGTGAAGCGGGCCGTATGCGGCAAGCCGCGGCGGCCGGGATGGCGCGCCACGTCCCAGAAATCGCCCCAGTTGGGCGCTGCCTGAAGCTTCTCCGGATCCCAGGCGAGCGCCGTGGTTTCCTGATAGGCGCCGACGCCGCAATCGCTGACAGCCTCTGGCTGGTAGCGGTCGCGGCCGAGCCGGTTCCAATCCAGCCGATTGAAGATCTGTGCCTTGCAACCGGCGCTGAGCTGCGCCGCCGTTACCAGAACCAGGTCCGGCGCCGGTTTCTTCAAACCATCCAGGCTGCCGCCATCCCAAGGGAACGGCGTCACCGGCAGCCCGCCAGCCTCGGTATACGGCTTCAGCAGGAAGTGCTGGATCGCGTCCAGGGGTGCGCCCCCGGGTAGCGCCACAGCCAGTGTGGGCGGTGCGGGCGGTGCGGGCTTCTCAGGCGGTTTCGCCGCCGCCTTGCCAGGAGCTGCCGGGCTTGCCGGGGGCGGCGAGGGTGGCGGGGTCGCATGGCTCTCGGTTGGCGCCTTCGGCGAGGCCGCCAGCAGGCCCAACGCCAGAACTGCGAATACTCTCATGCAACTGGCATCCGATCCGCCCTGGCCCCCACATACCGCCCAATTGGCCGCAGCGTACAGACATTCCAGGACCCGCCGTCAAGCCAAGCAACCCTGGCCCGCTCTCTGGTCCGCCCGCCTGGACACGCAGTAGCATGGCCCCATGTTGCAGCTGCGAAGGTTGCGTGCTTTGTCATTCGGTATTTATCTCTATGCCATAGCTGCCGCGCGGCCATGCTACCGCGGATAGTTGCCCCGATCGCCGCCGGACCCCTCCGGCGGCTTGCCATGACAGGATCATATATATGAGCGGCACCCCTACCGGGTCACTCACCGTCACCATGGACGGTTCCGACAAGACCGCGAAGTTGCCCCTGCTGCCCGGCACCATCGGGCCAAAGGTCGCGGACATTCGCAAGTTGTACGCCGATCTGGGGGTGTTCACTTACGACCCGGGCTATGGCGGCACCGCGGCCTGCGACAGCAGCATTACTTACATCGATGGCGACGAGGGCATCCTTCTGCATCGCGGCTACCCGATCGAGCAACTGGCCGAGAAATCCACCTTCCTGGAAGTGGCCTACCTGCTGCTGAACGGCGAGCTTCCCACCGCGGCGCAATCCCGGGAATTTCACCACGGTGTGATGATGCACACCATGGTGCATGAGCAGCTGCGCCAGTTCTACAACGGCTTCCGCCGCGATGCGCACCCGATGGCCGTCATCTGCGGCGTCGTCGGCGCGCTTTCGGCCTTCTATCACGACAGCCTGGACATCAATAACCCCGAGCACCGCCGCATCAGCGCCTTCCGCCTGATCGCCAAGGTGCCCACCATCGCTGCCTGGGCCTACAAATACTCGCTCGGCCAGCCCTTCATGTATCCGCGGAACGATCTCGGTTACGCCGAGAATTTCCTCTACATGATGAATGCGGTGCCGGCCGAACCATACCACGTCAATCCCGTGCTGGCGCGCGCCATGGATCGCATCCTGATCCTGCATGCCGATCACGAACAGAACGCCTCCACCAGCACCGTGCGCCTGGCCGGCTCCACCGGCGCAAATCCGTTCGCGTGTATCGCGGCCGGCATTGCCAGCCTGTGGGGCCCCGCGCATGGCGGCGCCAACGAAGCGGTGCTGAAAATGCTGGCCGAAATCGGTGATGTCAGCAAAATCCCTGAATTCATCGCCAAGGTCAAAGACAAGAACAGCAATGTCCGGCTGATGGGCTTCGGCCATCGCGTCTACAAGAATTACGATCCGCGCGCGAAAATCATGCAGGCGACTTGCCACGAAGTGCTCACCGAGCTGGGCATCAAGGACGATCCGTTGCTGGACCTGGCAATGGAACTGGAACGGATCGCGCTGCACGACGAATACTTCATCAGCAAGAAACTATACCCGAACGTCGATTTCTATTCGGGCATCATTCTGCAGGCCATGGGCATTCCCACCAGCATGTTCACGGTGCTGTTCGCCGTGGCGCGCACGGTGGGCTGGATCAGCCAG
>FSZX01000027.1_pt1 | contig 13400 bp, 8 predicted proteins | sample 1638961 | NCBI WGS metagenome assembly FSZX01 (sample SAMEA3914812, study PRJEB12502) | metagenome | biome: forest; material: soil | place: Canada | collected 2011-07-07 | depth 0.1 m
AAAGGCCATCGCCGCGTGGCCGTAACATTTCAGAAGGGCGGGCTCTCCGGGAGCGCCGGCAGCTAGCCCAGGGCAGCCTTGGCCGCGCTGGCGCGGCGGCGCGCCACGGCCAGCGCCAGCAATCCGCCGCCCACCAGCACCAGGCTGGCCGGCTCGGGAATATCGCTCATGGCCACATCGGCCAGCAGAACCACCGGCGGCTCGCCGGATGGCGTGCCGACGGCCAGGAAGGTCAGCGTCTCGCTGGTGGAGGTCGCGATGAAGGTCATCGTCTGCTGGCCCCAGCCCACAACGCCTTCCGAGGCATTGTTCATCAGCGTGCTGCTCTTCGTGCTGCTGCCGAATGTCACCTGCCATTGCTCGGTCGTGGCGCCGGACATCCCCTCCTGTTGGGCGGCGCCCTGGTAGAAGGTCAGCGAGTACCTATCGCCGATGGACAGGCCGGACACCTTTTGGAAAATCGAGGACGCATATGGCGCCCCGCCATCGATCGCCACGACATTGCCGCCGCCTGGCGGGTTCAGGATCGTGGGATACAGGCCCAAGCCGCCATTCCAGGCTGACACGACGGCATCGGTGGTGCCCTTGAACAGCAACGAACCCGGCGTGCTGGTGCCCACGCATGACGACGGCGAGCAGGTTCCCGACCAGTCGGTCAGGTTGGAGGTGCAGGTGTTGCCGACACCCGACCCGTTGGCGCACAGGAAACCACCGGCGCTCAACGAAGTGGCCACGAACGTGCCATCCGTGATCAGCGCGCCGGCATAGGCCGGCCGGCTGGCACCAGGCCCGCATAGCAGCGCCAACGCCACCAGGAAGGCTGGCAGCCACGCGGCCTTCATGATGCGCGATTCAGTGCCTGGCTTCATTCGCTTCGCCCTTTGGTGACGCATCGTCTCAAAATAGATTAAGATTACCATAAAATCGTCGAAACCGCGGCGGCTGTCAACACGGATTCGCTCAAAAGGCGATATAAGGTGGGAAGATTCTCATCTGTATGCATTGAGGCGTTAATATCTCGTCCAGCGGGCGTAGTAGACTAATATGTGTCGGCTCGGGTCCGGGGGCATCGCCTGAAGGCGGCGCGAGACACCCCCGATTCCCGGCACCGCTAGCGGAAAATTGAGAAGCAATAGCCCCGCAGGCCGTTCAGATACCGTCATGCCAACATCCCCTTCATACGAATCCGCGCAGGCGCTGGCCGCCGCGAGCCAGCCGCCCAGCGCCTTGCGTTCCACGCTCTATACGTTGCTGGCCGTGGCGCTCGTGGCGGGCCTCTGGGTGCGGTTCAACACCCAGATCGCTGCCATCGCGCCCGCCTTGGCTGGGCCGGATGCGCTGGTTGCCAGCCAGGATTCTGACCCCAGCCATATCCGCGGACTGATCCAGCTGGGCCTGCTACCCGAAAGCCAGGAAGCCGCGGCCGTGGCCGCGATGCGGCTACCGCCGAGCGACGCCGCCGCGCTGACAGCCGCGCTGCAGCGCGGCCGGTTGCGGTTGGCGCATCTGCCGCTGCTGGATGACAGCCCCGTGCTGCAGGGCGGCGGCCATGCCGTGCAGGTCAGCGCCGGCGGTTATACACGCCTGCTGATGCTCACCCGCGAACCCACGGTGGTTACCGTGCCGGTGGGTTCGGTCGGCACGGTGTCATTCAGCACGCCGGAAACCACCGGCGTTGGGATCGTGGGGCTCACGCTCTCCGGCCCGGTGCGGCTGCCGGAGCTGCAGGCGGGTCAGGTGTTCTCCGTCGGCGTGATCGCGCAATGAAGGGCCTGATCCCCGCGGCCACAAGGCTGATGCCGCTGATGATGCTGGCGTTCCTCACGCTGGCCACGGTGCAGATCCTGCTGCAGTTGCACGTGTCGCCAACCCATATCCTCTATGTCATGCTGGACTGGCTGACCAAGCTCGGCCTGGTCTACGCTGCCCTTGGCGCCACCTGCTGGGCGCTGGTTCTGGCCGGCGTGACATATGAATGGCGCGCCGCCGCGTTGGAGCGCGCCGAGAAGGCCGGCGGGCGCAAGCGCCGCAAATCGCGGGGATGGATCATGGACGTTCTAGCTCGATTGACCAACCGCGCGGCCCTGGAAGATCTCCTGTCCAAGCAGGACAAGGTGACCATTATCGACGCGGGGGCACTCTCCGCCACCCTGCGCTCGCAAGTGATCGGCCAGGATCAGGTGTGCGAGGACATCGCCCAGCAATTGCGCCGCCGCCTGGCCTTGCAGGTGCGCGGCAAGCCGGTGGGCATTTTCCTGCTCGCAGGTCCGCCCGGCACCGGCAAAACCTATCTGGCCAAATGCCTGGCCACCGCTTTGGGCCGCAAATTGCTGCATTTCGACATGACGCAAATGAGCTCGCCGCACGCCGCCACTCAGCTTTTTGGCTCGCCGAAAGGCTATGTCGGCTCCGATACATTCGGCAAACTCACAGGCGGCCTCAAGGAAGTGCCGGACGCGCTGGTGCTGCTCGACGAAATCGAGAAAGCCCATCCGGATGTCTTCAAGAAATTCCTCACCGCGTGGAATGACGGCCACGTCACCGAAGCCTCCACCGGCGCGCAGGTATCAACCACACGCTCGATCTTCATGCTTACCTCCAACATCGCCACCGAAGCCCTGGGTGAAATCGCTGACCGTTACGCCGATGATCCAGATGCGATGCGCGGCGCCTCGGTGGAAGCCCTGAAGCTGGCGGGCTTCGCGCCGGAAGTGCTGAACCGGCTGGACCGTATTTTCGTGTTCCGCGCGCTGACGGGGCTCGATATCGCCCGCGTCGCCGCGCTGGAAATCGAGCGCATGATCGGCAGCTACGGCCTGGAAATCGCCACTGGTGGCATCGATCCCGCCTTGCTGCTGGACGTGATGCAGAAACAGGATCGCCTGGGCCAGGGCGCCAGCGCGCGTGACCTGGTGCGGTCGATTGAGGAAATGGTCAGTGACGGGCTGATCGAAGCTCGCCAGGCCGGCGCACGCTGCGTGCAACTGGAAAAAGGCGAGAACGGCATCATCACCCGCATCGCCGATTTACGCGCCCCTAAGCGCGGCGCACCCGTTATAGAGTCGGAACGGGCGGCCGTCCTGCCATCGAGCGATAACGAGTCACTCTGAATAGGTCCCCTCTGAACGAAAGGACCTGAACCATGTCCGCCATGGGCCGTCTCTGGCGCCGCGCACCGGCGTGGCGCTTGAGCCTGATTTCCGCGGTGGCGTTCACCGCGCTGGCGGCGATGTTCCCGCCCCCTGTGCCGCCCCAGTTGAGGCATTGGTGGCCGGCGTTCCTGGGTGGCGGGGCCACCAGCAAGCAGAACGGCACCCTTTTGGCCGGCCCCGCGCTAGCCGGCGCGCCGCAGGGTGCCGCATCTCCGCTCCAGGCCGCGCATTTCACGCCGCAGCCGGACCAGGCACCGCTCGATAGCGGCAGCCTGGAAGTACCGCACAGTGCCACGGACCGCAGTGGTGTCATTCCGTTCGCCGGGCGCCAGGTCCCGTTGCCGGCGGGCACGTGGAAGGATCTGGTGCTGGTGCGCCTTGGGGGCATTGTTCCGGGGCAGGAGGAAGTGCTCGCCCGCATCGAAAATGGCCAGTTGACGGGCCTGCTGATGGCCGACGCCCCCAGCCCCGCCAGCGGCGCCGCCGGGCCACTCGCAACGCCGGCCGCTTGTTACACAGACAATACAATCATGCGTGAAATCGCACCCGAAACGCCGGGCCAGAATCCCATGGCGCATGAATGCTGGATCCTGGTCGATTCCGATATCACCGCCGCCGCTAGCCGCGCCAAGGTGGACGACATCACACGCCGCGCTCTGAACCGCGTGGACGAAACCGGCGCCCATGTGCCGGATCATATGCTGATGATGGTGTACATGCGTTCAAGCGAAACCGGTTGGCTGCGGGTGCTGCTACTATTGCCGGCCACTTCGGACGTGACCGCGGCTTCGAGCCATCGCATTCAGAATTGGGTCAGGCGTTTCGCTGTAGAATTTCATCAAGGATATGACGGCAAGATTCCCGCCAGTGGGATTCCACAGGCGGTGGCAAAAGATCCGACTTGAAGGCTGGGTGGGACGAGCCGTCCCCCCCAGACCCCCCGTCGAAAATGGCCGCGAGGCTTATTTTCGACGGGGGGTCTGGGGGGACAGGCACTGTCCCCCCAGCCTTTGCTTTTTCGCAGTGATTCCGCGCACCCAGGCATGCGCCCTCTGGTTGTATTTTCTTGACCAAAAATCAACCGTTAGATAACCAGGCGAGGGGGCTAGCCATCTAATACGCCGGCCGCGATCAATGCGCGTCCTGCGTGCAGCACTGGTTCGGTACCACAACCAGTGCCTGCACGCAGCCGAGGATACGCATATGGCCCATCACCCGAATTCGTATCCGATTCTGCCTCCGCAACTGCCGCCAACGGCACCCGCCTACAGCGTCACCAGCGGCACTGTCGTGCATTCCGCCAAATACGGGCTAGATGTTTCGGGCGCCAGCGCGATCGTCACGATCTTCAGCAGCGGCACGATTTCGGGCCCCACGGGCGTGTTGCTCAGCGGGGCGGGCGCGTATCTGGATACGCTGGGCACGGTGCATGGCGGTGCCGGCACCGCGGGCCATGGCGGCATCGGCGGTAACGGAATTGATTTTTCCGCCACCGGCACGGTCGCCAATAGCGGCACCGTTACAGCCGGCGCCGGCGGCTACGGCAACGGTACTTATAACGGCGGCGTCGGCGGCATCGGCATCGATTTCGCCGCTTCGGGCACGCTGACCAATACGCATGTCATCACCGGCGGGGCCGGCGGCGGCAGCTATAATTACACCGGCGGCACGGGCGGCGTCGGCGCGCAATTCGCAGGCCTCGCTACCGTCACGAATAGCGGCACGCTTGCCGGCGGCGCGGGCGGCGGCAGCATCAATGCCAGCGGTGGCAACGGCGGTATCGGCATCAATCTCGCAGCCGGCGGCACGGTAACCAATAGCGGCCTGGCCGCGGGCGGCACGGGTGGCAGCAGTTTCAGCTATGCCGGCAATGGCGGCATTGGCATCGATCTGTCCACCGGCGGCACGCTGACCAACCACGCCAACGTGGATGGCGGCGCCGGCGGTTACGGTTTCTTCGGCGGCTCGGGCGGCGCGGGTGGCGCGGCGGTCAGTGCGGCGGCGACTGCAACGCTCACCAATAGCGGCACGATCTTGGGCGGCGCCGGCGGCGGTGCCTACCCGCAATATATCGGTGGCGCTAATGGCGGCAGCGGCATCAGCCTAGCCGCCGGCGGAGGTATCACGAATACCGGCCTTATCAGCGGCGGCAGCGGCGCCGGCGGTTACGGCGCGGGCTATGCGGGCGGGGCGGGTGGCACCGGTATCTCCTTTAGCGGCAGTGGTGCCATCAGCAACCAAGGCACGGTCACCGGCGGTGCGGGCGGGCAGGGGCATACCGGCGCCACCGGCGGCGCGGGCGGCGTAGGCGTCTATGTCAACGGCGGCACCCTGACCAACGCCGGCACCATCGATGGCGGCGTGGGCGGCGGCGCCACTTCCGGCGCTGGCGCCGCCGGTGACGCCGTGGTGTTCGGCGCTACCGCAGCAACCCTGGTGATCGACGCGGGTGCGATTTTCGGCGGCGTGGTCGCCGGCAACACCACAAACGACACGCTGAACCTGGGCTCGTCCGCCTCCGCCGGTACCCTATCGGGCCTCGGCACCGCCTTCACCGGTTTCACCGCCGTCAGCGAGGCGGCGGGCGCCAGCTGGACCCTCGCGGGCGCCAACACCATGGGCGCCGGCAGCGCGCTGACGGCCGGCGGCGTATTGCAAGTCACCGGCAGCCTGATCGACGCCGGCGCGGCCAGCCTCGCCGCAGGCGGCGCCCTGCAGGCGCTGGGCAGCGGCACCATTCAACTGGCGGCCCTCACTTTGGCCGGCGGAACCGTTTCTGCGGCCACGGGCGCCGAATTCGTCATCGGCGGCAGCCTCACCGGTGCAACCCTGGGTGAAATCCTGGTCAGCAGCGGCTTCACGCTGTCCGGCGCAGGAACGGTTGCTTCCAGCCTGGTGGATTCAGGCACGGTGCTGGCCACCGGCGGCACGTTGGTGGTGCAGGGCGCGGTCAGCGGCACCGGCGCGTTGCAGGCGGGCGCGTTACAGGCGGTCGCGGGTGCCGTTCTGGATCTGGCCGGCGGCGGCACCTTGGGTGGCGTTAGCGGCTTGGGCACATTGAAGCTCGATTCCACCAGTTACACGCTGGCAGGCGGCACACTCGGCATCGCCGGCGTTACCGTGGACGCGGGCGCGACGCTCACCGGCAGCGGCACGCTGGCGGGCGCCGTTACCGATGCGGGGACGGTACTGGCATCGGGCGGCACCCTGGTGCTCGGCAGCGTTTCCGGCACGGGCACGCTGTCCGCCGCCGCCGGGTCCACCCTGGATCTGACCTCCAGCGCCACATTGGGCGAGCAGATGACCGGCGCCGGCACGTTGCAACTCGACACCGGCACCTACACGCTGGCGAGCGCGGCCAGCATTGCCGCCATCGTCGTCGATGCCACGTCCACGCTAAATGGCGCAGGGAATGGCCAGACGACCATTTCCGGCGCGTTGACCAATAACGGGGCCATCTTCGCTGCAACCGGCACATTCACCGTGGACGGCGCGCTCGCTGGCACAGGTGGTTTCACGACCACAACGGGTGCGGTGCTGGATTTCGCCGGCGGCGGCGTTTTGGCCGGCGCGTTCTCCGGCGCCGGCACGTTGCAACTCGATGGCGCCGCCGCGTTCACGCTGGCGGCCGGCGCGCAAATGCTCACCGGCACGGTGGCGGTGGATGCCGGCGTTTCCCTTTCGGGCGCCGGCACGATCACTGGAGCGCTGGTGGATAACGGTACCGTGGCGGCCGCCGCGGGCGGCACCTTGGCGCTGCTGGGTGCGGTTACCGGCACCGGCACGCTCTCGGCCGGGGCAGGTGGCGTACTGGCGCTTTCGGCCGGCGGCACGCTCACGCAATCCATCACCGGCACTGGGGCGCTGAACCTGCTGGGCGCCACCGCCTTCACGCTGGCGGGCGGCAGCATTTCAATCGGCACCGTCACCGTGGCCAGCGGCGCCACCCTGGCGGGCGACGGCAGCATCCTCGGCATGCTGGCCGATAACGGTACGGTCACCGCGGCCGGAGGTACACTCACCTTGGCCGGTGCCATCTCCGGTACGGGCGGTCTGCAAGCGGCCTCAGGCGCGACAATAGATCTGACCTATGGCGGCACCCTGAACAATTCCGTCAGCGGCGCGGGCACCCTGCTGCTCGGCAGCGGCGCCTACACCGCCGGCAATGCCGCGTTGACGATGGCCAGCCTGGCCATCGATGCCGGCGCCTCGCTGCTGGACACCGGCATAGTCACCGCCGCGGTCAACAATGCGGGCGTGCTGGAGGTAACGGCGGGCACGCTCAGCCTGACTAGAGTGCTCACGGAAACCGGCACATTGATCGCGGCCACCGGCACCGAAATGGTTCTCGAGGCAGGCGGTGTGCTCGGCGGCGCTGCCTCCGGTGGCGGCACCTTGCTGCTGGAGGGGGCAGGGGCCTTCTCCCTGGCCGGCGTCAGCGGTTTCAACATCGCCAACATCGCGCTCGCCACGGGCAGCACATTGTCGGGATACGGCACGATCGCGGGCGCCATCGGCGACAGCGGCACGATCACCGCCAGCGGCGGCACGCTGGTGCTGGCCGGCGCCATCACCGGCACCGGCGCACTGCAAGCCGCTTCGGGCGGCGTATTGGATCTGACCCGCGGCGGCGTGTTCGGCCAGGCCATCAGCGGTGCCGGTACATTGGAACTGGGTGCGGCCTACACGCTGGGCAGCAAGCTGTTCAGCATCGCGGCCATCGCGGTCGATGCGGCTGGGTCGCTCGCAGGCACCGGACGGCTGATCGGCACGCTGGCGGATGCCGGCACAGTGACCGCGACCGCCGGCTCGCTCACCCTGGCTGGTGCGCTCTCCGGCGCCGGCACGCTGTCGGCGGCGGCGGGCGGCCTGCTGGATATCATCAAAGGCGGCAGCTTCGCCGGCGCGCTCACCGGTGCCGGCACCGTGGAAATCGCCGCGGCGACCACATTATCGGCCGGCGCCTCCATTTCGGCCGCGAACATCATCCTCGCCGGCAATGTCACCCTGGCAACAGGCGACAGCCTCAAGAACGCCGCCGGCGATAACCTGACCATGACGGCCGCAGTGGGCAAAATTGTCGAATTGTCCGGCGCCGCCGGCGACAGTTTCACCAATGCGGGCACCGTGCTGGGCAACGGCGCAGGCACCGCCGAATTTGGCCTGGCCTTCATCAATTCCGGCAGTATTTCGGCGGCATCCGGCACGCTGAAATTCCTGGATGGTGCCACCAACACCGGCACGATCAATGCGGCTTCGGGTTTGGTATCCTTCACCAAGGGCGTTGCCGGCAAAGGCACGCTGGCCATCGGCGCCACGGGAACCCTGTCACTGCTGCTGGGCGCAGGCACCGCGCAGACGGTGGATTTCCAGGCCGGCACCGGTTTGCTGGATATGACCAAGCCGCTCGATTTCCTGGGCACGGTCGCCGGGTTCGGCGCCAGCGACACAGTAGATCTGCTGAACACGGCCGAAACGGGATACAGCTTCGCCAGCGGGATGCTAACCGTTACGGATGGCAGCGCCACGGTAGCCAAGCTGCATTTCGGCGGCAGTTACACTACGGCCAGTTTCACGCTGGCCACCGACGGCCACAGCGGCACCTTCATTACGTTCTCTTAAAGGGAAGCGGCGCATGCGCATCACATTTCTAGCCGCATCTAGTCTGGTTCTGGCGGCCACGGCCAACGCGAGCACCCTCACGCCCATCAGCAACTTCAGCGGCAGCACCGGCTATATACAAGGACGCCCAGTAGTGGCGGGCGGTGTGGTGTACGGCACGCTCGGCTTCACGCCGCCGCCCAACGGCAGCGATCTCAATGGCCTGGTCTACGCACTCACACCGCCGGCCAGCGGCACCACCTACACCCAGGCCACCATCAGCAGCTTCACGGGCGGCGCCACTGGCGGCAACCCGGTGGGCGGCTTGCATGCCGATGCGAACGGTAATCTTTACGGCGCCGCCTTCAGTGGCGGCTCGCTCACCACCGCCTGCAAGGCGAGCAGCCTGCAAGGCTGTGGCCTGATTTACGAATTAACCAAATCAGGCACCACCTGGACGCGCACGGCGATCTATACGTTCCTGGGCGGCACCGACGGTATCGGCCCGGTTGGCAATTTGATCGCCGATTCCACTGGCGCGCTCTACGGCGTTACCGAAGGTGGCGGTTGCACGGTGACGCTGACTTACCCCATCGGTTGCGGCACCGTTTTCAAACTGACACCGCCCGCCACCGGCGCCACCTGGACCAAAACCACGCTCTACACCTTCCAGGGCAACGCAAACGATGGCGCCGAGCCGCTGGGCCCGATCGCCCGCGATGCCGCCGGCAACATATACGGCGCCACGCAATTCGGCGGCATGGCGGAAACCCTGTGCGGCACATTGCCAAACGGCGCCGGCGATTCGCGCTGCGGCGTGGTGTTCAAACTCACCTACAATGCCACCGCGAATACCTATAGCGAATCAATCCTGCATTTCTTCACCGACGGAGCCGATGGCAGCATTCCTTCCGGTGGAGTGGTGTTGGACAGTAAAGGCAATGTTTACGGCACCACGCTGCAGGGTGGCACCGCCGGCACTTGCCAATTTTTTGGTTATTCCGGTTGCGGTGTGGTGTTCGAACTCATCAAGGCGTCCAGCTATGCCAAGACGGCCGTGCACCTCTTCACCGGCGCCGATGGCGCGTCGCCATCCGCGCTGATGATCAACAGCAAGAACCGCCTGTTCGGCGTCACAACCATGAATACCAGCGCCGAAACCTGCAACGCATCGACCTATTATTGCGGCACGGCCTTTCAAATCACGCCAACCACCACGGCCTGGAACACAAAGGTGCTCTACAGCTTCGCCGGCACCAACAACATCACCGGCCCTGAGTTCGGCTTGGCCGCGGACACCGCCGGCAGGCTCTACGGCGTATCGATCAACAACGTAACCAGCACGGTTTTCACCCTCACAGGCACAACGCCCTAATATCAAAAGTTTTTTGTTTCTTTTTTTCAAAAAAGAAAGCGCTTTCTTTTTTGAAAAAAAGAAACAAAAAACTTTTATCTGTTTGCTGTGTTGGGCGCCCGGGGAGTAGTTGAGGAATTTTTATGATGCGCGTTTTGGCGGGCGTATGTGCGTTTCTGGCTTTTTCGATGCCGTGGGCGGTGCAGGCTAAAAGCGCTAAACGCGGCATTGCTTACGATCTGGCCGCGGCGGCTGACTTGCAGGTGCTCTCCAAGGGGGTCAGCTGGTGGTATAATTGGGGCTCCGCGCCTAATCCTTCTGTGCCGGCCGGATATCTCAAACAATACCACATGGACTACTACCCAATGCTCTGGAACTTCAGTTTCCAGGCATCCACGGTTTTGGCCTTTCTGCAGGCTAATCCGACGATCCGCTATTTGCTGGTGCTGAACGAACCGAACGTCGGCGGTCAGGCCTATGTGACACCGCAACAAGCGGCCCAGTTTTGGCCGCAATACGAGGCCGTCGCCAAGCAGGCCAAGGTCAAGATTGTCGGCCCGCAAATCACCTGGGGCACGATGCCGGGATACACCGATCCGGTGGCATGGCTGGATGCGTTTTACGCCGCCTATGAAGCCGCTCATCACGGCCGGCCTCCGCGTATCGACTACCTTGGTTTCCATTGGTACGATTACGGCCTGGACGCCCAGTTGGATCGCCTGGACAAATACAACAAACCGATCTGGGTGACCGAATTCGCCAACTGGGACAGCCAGATCACCACGTTGGCCGACCAGGAAGCACAAATGACCGCCATGGTCGCCACCTGCGAGCAGCGCAGCGATGTATTCCGTTACGCCTGGTTCACCGGCCGCTGGAGCCCCGACCCGCATTACACCAGCCTGCTGGGCGCCCCCGGCCAACTCACCGCACTAGGCGATTTGTATCTGACACTTCCTCATTGACGCGGGCGCGTCGCATCGTGCGCCCCCTTAACTTTCAAAAGTTTTTGCTTCTTTTTCCAAAAAGAAGCGCTTCCTTCTTACCCTCCATTCCGGGCCCCCCGCCCAATCAGCGTCATAGCCGTTCCCACCAAAGCGACATGTGAAAAAGCCTGAGGAAAATTCCCCACAAGCCGCTTGAAGCGAGGATCATATTCCTCGCTCAGCAATCCGACATCATTGCGCAAATCCAGCAGCCGTTCGAACAGCGCCTCGGCATCCTGCGTGCGGCCTTGCAGCGCGTAGGCATCGGCCAGCCAGAAGCTGCAGGCCAGGAAGGCGCCTTCACCGGGTGGCAGCCCATCGACCTGGGTTTCGGTGGAGTAGCGTTGCACGAACCCGCCAATCATCAATTCCCGTTCCACCGCCGCGACGGTACCGCGCACGCGGGGATCGTTGGCGGGCAGAAAGCCCACCATCGGGATCAGCAACAAGCTGGCGTCCAGCCCCGTGCTGCCGAAGCTTTGGGTGAAGGTGTTGCGTTTCTCATCGAAGCCGCGGGCCAGCACTTCGGCGTGGATTTTGTCACGCACGTTGCGCCAGCCGGCGATATCGCCGGAGAGATGGTATTTGGTGGCGTCGCGCACCATGCGGTCCAGCGCCACCCATGCCATGATTTTGCTGAACGTGAAATCGCGCGCGCCGCCACGCACTTCCCAGATGCCTTCGTCCGGCTGATCCCAGATAGCCTCCAGATGCTCCACGATGGCGCGTTGCAGCCCCCAGCCATGGGGTGGCGGCCGCAGGCCATGCCGGCGGGCCTGGTGCAGGCATTCCAGCACCTCGCCGTAGACATCGAGCTGCACCTGGCCGGCCGCGGCGTTGCCGATGCGCACGGGGGCGGCACCCTGGTAGCCAATGAGCCACGGCACCTCCCATTCATCCATGCGGCGCTCACCTTCCAGGCCGTACATGATCTGGATCTGGTCGGCGCTGCCGGCGATGCTGCGCTGCAGCCAGTCGCGCCACGATGCTGCTTCCTCGGTATAACCGCTGTTCATCAGTGCCATCAGCGTCAGCGTGGCATCGCGCAGCCAGCAAAACCGGTAATCCCAGTTGCGATTGCCGCCCAATTGTTCGGGCAGGCTGGTGGTGGGCGCCGCCACGATACCGCCGGTGGGCCGGTAGGTCAGCGCCCGCAGGGTCAGCAAAGACCGCCGCACCGCCGGCCCGTATTTGCCCTTGTAGGTGCAGCGGCCGATGAATTCGTGCCAATCCCGCTCGGTTTCGGCCAGCGCCGCATGCACATCGATCGGCGGTGGCATCGGAAAATGCGACGGGCCATGGCTCAACACGAACGGAATTTCCTGGCCGGCATGCACGGTGAATTCCGCCACCGTGGTCATGTCGCGCCCGGTCAGTTTCACCGGCGTGTGCAACGCCACCAGTGAAGGCCCGGCAATGGCGCAAATACCGCCGCCATCGTGCAGCCGCGTCACCCACGGGACGGAAATCCCGTAATCGAATCGCAACGCCAGGCACATGCCCATGGTCACGCGGCCGCTACGCCCTTGCACCAGCCGCACCAGCCGCGAGTTCTCCTGCCCCATGGCCATGAAATCGATCAACGCAACGCTGCCCTGCGGCGTCGTGAACACGGTTTCCAGCACCAGGCTGTCCTCGCGATACGCGCGCGTCACTTGGCATTGCGCCGCCTCTTCGGTGCCGAGCGCTTGCGGTGCGATTTGCCAATGCCCGTTTTTGCTGTCGCCGAGCAGGGCGCTAAAGCAGGCGGGACTATCGAATCGGGGCAGACACAACCAATCGATCGTGCCGTCACGTCCCACCAGGGCCGCGGTGTGGCGATCGCCGATCATGGCGTAGTCCTCGATCGGCATGGCCTGCCGTTTGCTGGCTTGCATCATGAGGTGTGCACCATGTGTAGGATATCCCTCTACTGGCGTTAAATCTGCGCTCAGAACACGGTTAAGCTTGACTTCGGGGTCCTGGTTCCAGATATGCGGGCGGTAGCGGCAGATAGCGGCGCGCTAATGCGCGCGCACCGAAGCCGCAAGCGGTGGGGTGGCCCCGGCTTGTAGTCACATTATTAGCCCCGGCTTGTTGTTTGAGTATCCCCGCCTAACCCTTGTTTCGATCGAGACCCATTGTTGAACGACCAAAACGCCCCCGCGGCGGACGATGCCGTACCGGCTGATACGCAGCCGGTGATCCACACGGCTGACGCCGCCCAGACCAGCGAGTCCGTGATCGCCCCGGAGCTCGAGATGCCCGCCCCCGAGCCGGAGGCGACATTTGTGCCCGAGCCGGTGGCGACCCTTCACGCCGAGCCGG
>FSZX01000046.1_pt1 | contig 12173 bp, 12 predicted proteins | sample 1638961 | NCBI WGS metagenome assembly FSZX01 (sample SAMEA3914812, study PRJEB12502) | metagenome | biome: forest; material: soil | place: Canada | collected 2011-07-07 | depth 0.1 m
CTGGCTGATCAGGCCGCCCTGACCGGCGCGGCCGAGGACGGCACCCCGCGTGACCGGCTGTTCGACACCCTCATGCGCCGTTTTGATGCCCTGCAGTCCCACCGTGAGGGCGTGCGCGCTCTGCTGCACGCGCTGCCGGCCGATCCCAAGCTGGCGGTGGAATTGGCCCTGGCCACCCAGTTCAGCATGGGCTGGATGCTGCAGGCCGCCGGCATTACCGCCACCGGCCTGCGCGGCCTGCTGCGCACCAAGGGCCTTACCGCCGTATGGCTCTACACGTTGCGCGCATGGGACAGCGACGATAGCCGCGACCTGACCGGCACCATGGCCGCCCTGGACCGCGCCTTGACGCAAGCCGAGCGATTCGGTGGCTGGCTGGAAGGTAGCCGTCCGGCGCCCGAAGGCCCAAAACCCTTCCCGGAAGACCCTGCGGCCGCGCCAGCTGCGCCCAACGCCTGAGTACGGTGGTTGCCCGGCCGCAGATTACATTCGCAGGTAACGTTTCGGGCCGGCCGGATGGCGCTGCTCAGCGCATCCATCCCAGCCAGCCCCTTTTTTCCGGCTAAAACTTGAAAAATTGGTCCGCGTGCCCCCGGGCACCCTTTTTCTTGTCGATCGCCGCCTCCGCCCGCCCAATTTCGGCGCGCAGGTCCGCGATATAGCCCTGCAGATCCTCCACACTCAGCGGATCAAGAGGTGGACTCTCAACAGTCACATGCTTTTTTGGCCGAATTTCTTCATCATCTATCATAGCAGTTACCCTTGACCCGCCCCGACGCCGGGGCCCATATCCGCGCTTATAAAGGAATGATGGCGTGCCCTGCATCGGGCCCAGCCCGCCCCCGTGCTGACCGCCATATACAGATATAAGCTGGTTTGGCGGCGCGGGTGTGGTCCGGCGCAGAAGGCACGCGCCAAAGGAAGACCTGCTGATGACCCTGCCCCTGATGCCCAAGGCCACTGCGGTGTGGCTGATTGAAAAAACCGCACTCACGTTCACCCAAATCGCTGATTTCTGCGGCATGCACCCGCTGGAAATCCAGGCTATCGCCGATGGCGAGGTGGCGCAGGGCATTGTTGGTTACGATCCCGTCGCCAACAGCCAGTTGGCGCTCGATGAAATCCATCGCTGCGAGAAAAACGCCGACGCCCGGTTGAAGCTGCTGCCGCCCACCAGCCATGCGCCGAAGCGCAAGCAGGGCGCGCACTACACTCCGGTGGCCAAGCGCAACGACCGGCCCGATGGCATTGCCTTCCTGCTGCGCAACTATCCCCAGCTTTCCGAAGCCCAGGTGGTCAAGCTGCTCGGCACCACGAAGGAAACCATCCAGAAGGTGCGCGACCGCCAGCATTGGAACAGCGCCAACATCAAGCCGCGCGACCCCGTGATCCTGGGCCTGTGCAGCCAGACCGACCTGAACGCCATGGTGCAAACCGCCAATGAGCGCTTGGCACGTGAGGGCAGGGCGGTTCCCCCGCCTCCGGTCCCGGAAGCCGAAGAAGCCGCCTGACCGTAGGACGGAAGCGCCGAACTGCTTCCGCCAAACGGTTCCAAAAGCAAAAAAGGCCCACAAGAAAAAGGCCCACAAGAAAAAAGGCCGGGGGCATCGCCCCCGGCCTTTTTTCATACGCGCTCCTAGGCGCCGATTTTCAGCAGCTTCGCAGTCGCTCCATCTCTTCCTTCACCCGCAATTTCTCAACCTTCAGTCGCGAGAGGGCCATCTCATTGGGGCGCGGCCGATGATCTTCATCGGAAATGCGCATCTCCAATCCAGCGTGACGTTCCTTAAGGCTCTCGATTCGGGCTTGCAGGCTCATAATGCCTCCATGCGAAGTGGACGCACACCACAGTAGTGTGCACTGAAACTGTAATACCGCCCGCGCGGGAAAAGCTATGCCGAATCGGTGGGGCATCCCCTTGTGCCGGGAAAACTTTTTGTGCTACGCGGCCGCGATTCAATACCTTGAAATCGCCCTGTTGAAGGACGGCCTACGTGCCATGGCAGGTCGTGCGGCATCCGTCCCTTTTCAATCACCCGCTACCGCCCGTTAGGGAGCCCATGCTAAGGCCGCTAGCATGTTGACCGACCGCGACTCCCTTCTGCGCAAGCTGCACGAACTCCGCAGCGAGCATCGGGATCTGGATACCGTTATTGCCAGGCTCTCCGCCGGCCCGATGGACCAGCTCCAGGTGCAACGTCTCAAAAAGCGCAAGCTGCTCCTGAAGGACGAGGTCGCCTGGCTGGAAAGCCGGCTCATCCCGGACAATATCGCCTGATGCCCCACACAAACACTAGCCCCGGCCCTGGCCCTGGCCCGGGCCATGGCAGCGCGCGCAAGCCGCTGGTCGGCGTCATCATGGGCAGCCAGTCGGACTGGGTCACCATGAAACACGCGGCCGATACCCTCACTTCGCTCGGCGTGCCGCATGAAGTGCGCATCATCTCCGCCCACCGCACGCCGCAGCGCCTGGCGGAATACGCCACCACGGCCCGTGCCCGCGGCCTGGCCGTGATCATCGCCGGCGCCGGCGGCGCTGCTCACCTGCCCGGCATGTGCGCCGCCTTCACCGCCGTGCCGGTGCTGGGCGTTCCGGTGGAATCGCACGCGTTGAAGGGCATGGATTCATTGCTGGCCATCGTGCAGATGCCGGCCGGCATTCCTGTCGGCACTTTGGCCATCGGCCAGGCCGGCGCCATCAACGCGGCGCTGCTCGCCAGCGCCATTCTGGCCCTCGGCGACGCCGCCCTGGCCGATCGCCTCGATGCCTATCGCGCGGCACAAACCAAAGCTGTGGCGGAGGCGCCGACAACGGTTCCGGCCGCATCATGACCACACCATGACCTTGCAACCTGACCTCCACGGCCCGCTGCCGCCAGGTGCTACGATCGGCATTGTCGGCGGTGGCCAGCTCGGCCGCATGTCCGCCATGGCCGCGGCCCGCCTCGGCTATCGCTGCCATATCTACACGCCCGAAGCCGACGGTCCCGCCTCTCAAGTGGCCGCCGAAACCACGGTCGGCGCCTATGACGATCCGGACGCGCTACGCGCCTTCGCCGCCACCGTGGACGTAATCACCTTCGAGTTCGAGAACATCAGCGCCGGCGGGCTGGACCTGCTCTCGGCCTTGAAGCCGGTGCGCCCCTCCGCCGGCGTTCTGCGCGTCAGCCAGGATCGGGTGACCGAAAAGAGCTTCATCAATGGCGCGGACGCCCCCACCGCACCCTGGGCGCCGGCCAATACCTGCGAGGATGTGGCCCGGCAGGCTGGCGAACTCGGCTTTCCCTGCGTCGTGAAAACCACGCGTCTGGGCTATGACGGCCGCGGCCAGGCCGTGCTGCTGAGCGAAGCCGACATCGCCCCCGCCTGGGAACGCCTGGCGCCGCGGCCGCTGATTGTCGAAGGCTTCGTCGATTTCGCCTGTGAAATCAGCGTCATCGTCGCCCGTGGCCGGGACGGTACCACGGTCGCCTTCGACGTCGTGGAAAACCGCCATCGCAACCACATCCTGGATCTGACGATGGCGCCCGCCCGCATCGCGCCTGATCTGGCGGCACAAGCTACCCAAATTGCCTGCCGCATCGCCCGCGGGCTGAACCTGGTGGGTTTGCTGGCCGTGGAAATGTTCGTCGACCGGCAAGGCGACGTACTGGTGAACGAAGTGGCGCCACGCCCGCATAATTCCGGCCATTGGACCATCGATGCCTGCCCGGTCAGCCAGTTCGAAATGCATATTCGCGCCGTGGCCGGCCTGCCGCTGCTGCCCGCCACCCGCCACTCGGACGCCATCATGAAAAACATGGTCGGCCCCGAGGCCAACCAGAAATGGCTGGAGGTCATGGCCACCCCGGGGCTGATTCCACATCTCTACGGCAAGGCCGAAGCCCGCCCCGGCCGGAAAATGGGCCACGTCACCCGCCTGTTCCCGCGCGGCGCCTTGCCCGGCGAATTCGGCGTCCAGGCGGCGTTGGGGCCCCTGGCGGAGTAAGGAAAGGCCAGGGGCTCTGCCCCTGGACCCCGCTAAGGACAAGTCCTTAGAACCTGTTTGTTTGGGTGGAGGATAAGGCGGGGGGCACACGTGGCGTGACTACGGTGTATGCGCCCCCCGCCTTATCCTCCACCCAAGTAAAGGGGTCTGGGGACTAGTCCCCAGCGGGGGTCCAGGGGGCAGAGCCCCCTGGCCTTTCTCACGCCGCCAAGGTGCGCTAACTGCCCTCCATGGCCAGCAGCAACGACATCCGCGCTACTTTTCTCGACAGCTTTGCAAGGCACGGCCACACGGTCGTCGAAAGCTCTCCCCTAGTACCGCGCAACGACCCCACTTTGCTCTTCACCAACGCCGGTATGGTGCAGTTCAAGAACGTGTTCACCGGCCAGGAGCGGCGCCCCTACAGCCGCGCCGCCACCGCGCAGAAATGCGTCCGCGCCGGCGGCAAGCACAACGACTTGGATAATGTGGGCTACACCGCCCGCCACCACACCTTCTTCGAAATGCTCGGCAATTTCAGTTTTGGGGACTACTTCAAGGCCGAAGCCATCGAGCTCGCCTGGAACCTGATTACCCGCGACTTCGCCCTGCCGCCCGAAAAGCTGCTGGTCACCGTGTATTCCGAGGACGAGGACGCCGCCGCCCTCTGGCGCCGCATCGCCGGCCTGCCGGACAGCCGCATTATTCGCATTCCCACCGCCGATAATTTCTGGCGCATGGGCGACACCGGCCCCTGCGGCCCGTGCAGCGAAATCTTCTACGACCACGGCGACAAGATCCCCGGCGGCCCGCCCGGCAGCCCGGACCAGGACGGCGACCGGTTCATCGAAATCTGGAACCTGGTGTTCATGCAGTTCGAGGAGGGCCCGCCCGGCACTCGCGTGCCCCTGCCGCGCCCCTCGATCGACACCGGCATGGGCCTGGAGCGCTTCGCCGCCATCCTGCAAGGCGTGCACGATAACTACGACACGGACACTTTCCGCGCCCTGATCGCCGCCAGTGCCGACGCCACCGGTGTGGCGCCTGACGGCCCGAACCGCGTCAGCCACCGCGTGATCGCCGATCATTTGCGCAGCACCAGTTTTCTGATTGCCGACGGCGTGCTGCCCAGCAACGAGGGCCGCGGCTACGTGCTGCGCCGGATCATGCGCCGTGCCATGCGCCATCTTCACATGATGGGCGCCAAGGATCCCGTGTTCTACCGCCTGGTGCCGGCCTTGGTGCGCCAGATGGGCACGGCCTACCCGGAACTCGTGCGCGCAGAATCGCTCATCACCGAAACGCTGCGCCTGGAAGAAACCCGCTTCAAAACCATGCTCGATCGCGGCCTGACCTTGCTCGCGGCCGAAATGGAAACCCTGCCGGCCGACCAGCCTCTGCCTGGCGACGTCGCGTTCAAGCTGTACGACACGTTCGGGTTTCCGCTGGACCTGACGCAGGACGCGCTGCGCGACCAAGGCCGCACGGTGGATCTGCAAGGCTTTGAGACCGCCATGGAACAGCAGCGCGCCCGCGCCCGCGCCGCCTGGACCGGCAGCGGCGAGGCCGCCACCGAAACCCTGTGGTTCGATCTGCGGGAAAACCTCGGCGCCAGCGAATTCCTCGGTTACGCCACCGAATCAGCCGAAGGCGAAATCACCGCCCTCGTTGCGGGGGGCGCGCTAGTACAAACGGCCGCAGCCGGCACGGATGTGGCCGTGGTGCTGAACCAAACGCCGTTCTATGCCGAAAGCGGCGGCCAGGTTGGGGATGCCGGCACCATCACCGGCGCCGGCGACCTGGTAATCCGGGTGACCGACACACAGAAAAAACTCGGCAGCCTGTTCGTGCATCTGGGCCGCGTCGAAGCCGGCGAGGCACGTGTCGGCCAGCCCGTGGTGGCCGATGTGGACCATGCCCGCCGTAACGGCATCCGCGCCCATCACAGCGCCACCCATTTGCTGCACGAAGGCCTGCGCCGCCGCCTCGGCACGCACGTGATGCAGAAAGGCAGCCTGAACGCACCCGACCGCCTGCGTTTCGATGTCAGCCACACCAAGCCCGTTACCCCCGAGGAACTCCTCGATGTGGAAACGGAAGTGAACGCTCGTATCCGCGAAAACACCGAAGTCATCACGCACCTCATGACGCCCGAAGCCGCCGTCGCCGAAGGTGCGATGGCGCTGTTCGGCGAGAAATACGGTGACGAAGTGCGCGTTGTCAGCATGGGGGCAGGGGACGCGGATCGCGCCGCCTGGTCGATCGAGCTGTGCGGTGGCACCCATGTGCGCCGCACCGGCGATATCGGGCTGTTCCGTATTGTGGGCGAAACCGGTGTAGCCGCCGGCGTGCGCCGTATCGAGGCGGTAACGGGTGCCACCGCCGAAGCGCTGATCCTGGAAAACGAACGCCGCCTGCAGGACGTGGCCGCCGTCCTGCGCACCAACCCCGCCGACGTGCCCGGCCGCGTCACCGCCCTGATCGAGGACCGCAAGCGTCTGGAACGTCAGGTGGTGGAGCTACAGAAAAAGCTCGCCACCAGCGGCAGTGCTGCGGCGATCGAGGAAATCGCCGGCATCAAACTCAGCGCCCGCATCGTCGGCGACGTATCACCAAAGGACCTGAAAGGCCTGGCCGAGGCTATCGGCCAGCAGATCGAATCCGGCATAGTGGCGCTGGTATCCACGGCCGAAGGCAAGGCCAGCATCATGGTGAGCGTATCGCCCGACCTCACCGATCGGGTAAGCGCGGTAGACCTCGTGCGCGTCGCCAGTGCCGCTGTCGGCGGCAAGGGCGGCGGCGGCCGCCCCAGCATGGCCCAAGCCGGTGGCCCCGACGGCACCCAAGCCGAAGCCGCGCTGGAAGCCATCAGGAATGCCCTGTTATCGTTGGTGGTAACCCCAGCCTAATAGATAAAAGTTTTTTGTTTCTTTTTTACAAAAAAGAAAGCGCTTTCTTTTTTGAAAAAAAGAAACAAAAAACTTTTGACTATTTAAGGGAAGAACTGATTCGCCGGCCGCGACAATCCCAGGTGGTCGCGCAGCGTATTGCCTTCGTAGTCGCGGCGGAATAGGCTGCGGCGTTGCAGTTCGGGTATGAGTTTCTCAACAACGTTATCCAGACCACCTGGTAGCCATGGGAATACGACGTTGAAGCCGTCGGAGCCCTCTTCGACGAGCCATCGTTCCATTTCGTCGGCAATGGTCGCAGGCGTGCCGACGAAGGCCAGGCCTGCGTAACTGCCGGCTTTCTGCGCCAATTGGCGAATAGTTAGATTTTGGCTTTGTGCGAGCTCCACGATGCGGGCGCGCTGGGTTTTTCCGGCGTTGGTTTCCGGAATCTCGGGCAACGGCCCATCCGGATCGAAGCCGGAAACATCGTAATTCAGCATGCTGTTCAGCGAGCCGATGCCGCTATCGTAATGCACCAGGCTATCCAGCCGATTTCGTATGGCCTGAGCTTCCTCCACGGTGTCGGCGACAACAACAAACGCCGCCGGAAGGATTTTTAGCGCGGACGGATCCCGGCCGATTTCGCGCATGCGCCGCTTGATATCCGCGTAAAAGCTTTTGCCCTCCGCCAATGAAGGCGAAGCGCCGAAAATCACCTCCGCCGTCTCGGCCGCCAATTGGCGCCCCGGATCGGAAGCGCCGGCTTGCACGATCACGGGCCAGCCCTGAACGGGGCGCGCGATATTAAGCGGTCCGCGTACGGACAGGCTGGGGCCTTTGTGATTCAACACATGCATGCGCGCGGGATCAACATAGATCCCTTCAGCGACATCGTAAACGAACGCGTCATCGGCAAAGCTGTCCCAAAGCCCCGTGACGACATCGAAGAACTCCCGGGCGCGCGTATAGCGCTCGTCGTGCTCCATCTGCTCGTCGTAGCCGAAATTCAACGCCGCATCGGGGTTCGCGGTGGTGACGATATTCCAGCCGGCGCGGCCGCCGCTGATATGGTCGAGCGAGGCGAAGCGGCGTGCGATATGATAGGGCTCGTCGAAAGTGGTTGATGCCGTCGCCACCAAACCGATGCGCGTGGTTGCGGTCGCCAATGCCGACAGCAATGTGAAGGGTTCGAACGACGTTACCGTATGGCTGCGCTTCAACGCGTTCACCGGCATGTTCAATACGGCCAGGTGGTCCGCCATGAAGAACGCATCGAACTTCGCGGCCTCCAGCTTTTGAATGGAGCGGCGCAGCTCTTCAAAATTGAAATTGGCGTCCGCGACGGCCCCGGGATAACGCCAGGCGCCGGTGTGCAGACTAACGGGCCGCATGAAGGCGCCAAGATGCAGTGTGCGGGCTTCAGCCATAATGATCCATCTCCTGGTCCGGCGTAGCCGCCACCGGACTAGGCATTTAGGTAGTCAAACCTCCGTCACCATTGTCATGGCTGCATGGCTCCGGCGTTGGCGCACCCCGGGTTGGCCGCGGCGATGGGGTTTGACCTGCCAATCCCGGCACCCCAGTTTCGTCAGGAACCCCGGAGGTGCCGCGATGAGCCGTGCGTTCGTATCCGAGGAAGCCACCGAGGCCAGTGCCGCCAGCCTGCCTGAACGCCCGGTGAGTGCCGCGCCGAACCTGGTGACGCCTAGCGGCCTGGCGCAGATCGAGGCGCAGGTGGCGCGGCTGGAGGAAGCCCGGGCGCGAACCCCGCAAGACGATCCGCAACGCCCGGTGCTGGACCGCGACTTGCGCTACTGGCGCGCGCGCCGGGCCACGGCCACGCTCGTTCCGCCAGCCTCCGGCGACCCCGATGAGATGGGATTTGGCTGCACGGTAACGGTGTCGCGCGCCGGCGGGGGCACCGCTACCTACACCATTGTGGGCGAGGACGAGGCGGATCCGCCGCGTGGCCTATTGAGTTGGACGTCGCCCCTGGCCGAAGCCCTCGCCGGAGCCCGCGTTGGCGATACGGTGGAGGTGGGCGGTGGGCGCCCGGCTGTTACTGTGGAACGAATTGGCCGCGGCTCATAAGAAGAAAGCAGTTCTTTTTTGAAAAAAAGAACCAAAAAACTTTTGATCCTTTAGGCGCGCGTTAAACGCAACGCGCGCCCCAATAAACAAAAGTTTTTGCTTCTTTTTTCAAAAAGAAGTGCTTTCTTCCTTACGTGCTACCGTGCTCTCAGAGCCTCGCCTCCAACACCATATTAAATGGCCCCTCGGTGGCGCGCCGCACGCGTGTGAAACCCGCGCCGCTTAAAATCTCGGTCAGCTTCGCCTCACCGGCCTGCGCACCTAGCGCTTCGCCCACTTCCTGATCCAGCGACGTAGGTACGCAAATCATCGTTGATGCGTTGTAATATAGCCGGCTGACGGGATTGCCGATGTTTTGCTGCGGTTCATTCGCGGCAATGGGCTCCACGATCATCCATGTACCGTCAGCCTTCAGCATTTTGCGCATATGGGCCGCGCAGCCGCGCGGGTCCCCCATGTCATGCAGGCAATCGAACATCGTAATGAGATCGAAGTCCCGTTCGGCGATCGATTTGGCGGGTGCTGTTTCAAACCGGACGCGGTCAGCCACACCATGCGACTTGGCGTGCGCATTTGCTTGCTCGATCGACGGCTCATGGAAGTCATAGCCCACAAAATGGCTGTTGGGGAATGCTTCCGCCATCAACAGGGTGGAAAAGCCAACGCCGCAGCCCACGTCGGCTACCTTGGCGCCGCGCTCCAGCCGGCCGGAAAAACCTTCCAGGGCCGGCAACCACGCTTGCACGATGCTGTTCACATAGCCGGGCCGGAAAAACGCGCCGACGGCGCAGAACAGGCAGCCGGCGCTGTCACCCCAATGAACGCCGCCGCCGGTTTTGAAGGCCGCTTCCACCTTGGATTGGCCTTCCACCATGGCCGCACCAACCTCGAAGGCGCCTTCCAGGTAAACGGGGCTGTCCTGCACCGCGAAAATCATGGATTGTTCGGGCGACAAGCTGAACTGACCCGATGCGGCGTCGTACATGATGTTGCCATTTGCGGCCTGAGCCAAAGCCCATTCGCGCACATACCGCTCAGCCAGGCCAGTGCGCGCCGATAGCTCCACTGAAGTTGCAGGGCCGTCCCGATGCAAGGCCGCGAACAGTCCCAGGCGAAAGCCGATGCGAACGGTGGGAAGGCTGTACGCGCCCCCGAGATCTCCCAGCATTTTGCCGACAAGCAGGTTGAGTTTATCCCCGTCGAAATCTGGCATGGCATAATTCCTCCGCTTTGGAATTATACAGTCCCCTCCACCGACAAACAACATTCATGCCTGAGGTTCGCGCCTCAAACCACGCCATATTTCCGGAACCACGCCAATGCGTGCGCCCACGCGGCCTGGGCCGCGTCCGCCCGATATGTCGCGCGGTAATCCGCATGAAACCCGTGCGGGGCACCGGGAAATATCTGCGTTTCCACCACGGCACCGGCCTGCCGCGCACGCGCTACAGCCACATCCACATCGGCCATGTCGATGCTGTCGTCGGCACCGCCATACATCGCCAGCAGCGGGCATTTCAGCTGTGCCGCGGCATCCATCGGCGTTGTGGGCTGTATGGGTGATGTGGGGCTGCGCACCGGCCCGTAGAACGCAACCGCGGCCTTCAAATGCGGGTTATGCTCGGCATACAGCCACGTGTCGCGCCCGCCGCGGCAGAAGCCGATCACACCCACCCGGCCCATGTCGCCGTGATTGGCCTCGGCCCAGCTCAGCGCGCTGTCCAAATCGCTGAGCATGGTGGCATCCGGCGCTTTCAGGATGATCTTCTGCACGATCTCCTGCGGATCCTTCATCGCCGAAAAATCGCCCTGCCGCGCATAGAGCTCGGGTGCCACCGCCAGGTAGCCAAGCTTGGCGAACCGGCGGCACACGTCCTGGATGTATTCGTGCACGCCAAATATCTCCTCGATCACGAGGATTACGGGAAAGCTGCCAGCCCCGTCCGGCCGCGCGCTGTAGCCCGGAATGGCGCCATCGGCCGTGGGAATGTGCACGGCCCCCGCGCTGAGCCCGGCGCTGTCCGTGTGGATCGCTTCTGCCTCCGCCCGCGCCACCGCCATTGTGAAGCCGGTGATCAGGCTGGTCATGAAAAAGCCGCGGCGTGACTGCACGGATTGCCTCCTGGCGATTTACCGCGCCATCAGAAGCATGCAGCCATCCGGCCCGCAACTCGCGCGCGCGTTACTTAGAAGCGGGCGGCACCTTGGAGGAGTGGTGGTGCACGATCAGCCACCGGCCGTGATCCGGCGCATAGATAAAACTGTAACGCGCATGGATCTGGTCATGGCTGCCCGGTGCCGCGCCGGTTACCGTGAAGGTGTACAAGCCAATATCGTAGGCGATATTGCAGCCGATATGAATCACCCGCTGGTCGATAGCGCCGGAGGGCGAGCTTTCCAGGAAGTGCACGAAATAGGGCCGTATCTGCACCGGCCCGATCAGCGGGCCGCTTTCCACCGTTGGCAGCAACGTCGCGTCCGCCGCGTAATTGGCAACAACGGCGTCCGGGTTCTTGGTCTCCAGCGCCTTGTTCCAGCGGTCGAACAACGCCGCTACCTGTGTCTCGGTAATCGGCGTGCAGGCCGTCGCCGGCGGACGGGCATCGGCGAAATACGGCACCGCCATGAAACCGGCGGCGGCCACGGCAACGACACAGGCGTTCAAGTGCCACATGACAAACTCCCACTCCCGAATGCGCCCGAACTCTGGCCGGTTCGGAGAGTGAAATCAAACCCGTTTTAGACGGCGGCGGGCCCGCGCCTGCCCCCCCTGGCGGCGCACTACGCCAGTGTCGTCACGCCGCCGCGCCGGGTCGCGCCGCCAGGGCCGTAGAAGCCTATGAACTGCGCATCCCCGGCGGCGCAGTTGCTCATGGCGGTTCATCATACTCGGGTCGGGTTGTGCGTGGTGGTATGATGAAGGTTTTGGGTCAGGAAGGAAGCGCTTTCTTTTTTGAAAAAAAGAAACAAAAAACTTTTCCCCCCTTGGGCCCACCCCGGATGTGACACCCGTCAAACCGGGCGCCAAATCCAGCAAATGGATAAAAGTTTTTTGCTTCTTTTTTTCCAAAAAAGAAGTGCTTCCTTCCTCACTTCAAAGGCGGAAACCGGCAAATGCTAGCCGACGCCTGCTGCGCCGCGCAGCTCGCATCACCCGGCGGGCACAGCACCTGGATCATGCTCATCATGCCGCCATCCTCATGTTCCAGGATATGGCAATGATA
>FSZX01000009.1_pt1 | contig 11986 bp, 6 predicted proteins | sample 1638961 | NCBI WGS metagenome assembly FSZX01 (sample SAMEA3914812, study PRJEB12502) | metagenome | biome: forest; material: soil | place: Canada | collected 2011-07-07 | depth 0.1 m
AAAAAAAGAAACAAAAAACTTTGACTCCTGGCGACTGCCGCCCGCCAGCCCTGGCGAAACCGTGCTGTTGCTTTATGGCTGGCGGGTACACGCACCGGAGATACCGCTCATTCTTACCAAACTCAGCCGGCTGACCGGGTGGCGCGCCTATGTGGCCGCTGCCGTTCTGGGCGCCGTGGCCGCCTTTGCGTTGCCCCCTTTCACACTGGCGCCGCTGCTGCTGATCAGTATTCCCGGCCTGCTGGCACTGATCGACGGCGCCCCGCATTGGCGGGCCGCGGCGTGGCGGGGCCTCGTTTTCGGCATCGTTCACCACATGATCGGCCTCTACTGGGTCACCAACGCCATCCTGGTACAGGCGGCCGAGTTCTGGTGGGCGGTGCCGATCGCGGTGCCCCTGCTGGCCGCCGTGCTGGCCGCGTTCATTGCCGTGCCCTGTGGCCTGTCGCGCCTGGTGGTGCCGGGCTGGCGCCGCGCCTGTGTGCTGGCCGGTTTCTGGGTGCTGGGCGATATCGCCCGCCAATTCGTGCTGACCGGATTCCCCTGGAACCCGCTCGGCAGCGCCTGGGAAATGCCCGGCATGCTGGGCCTGGTATTCATGCAGCCGGCCGCCTGGGTGGGCGTTGGCGGCCTGACCCTGGGGGCGCTGCTGCTGGCCTCCGCCCCTGCCTTGGGCACGCGGGCCCGCGTTGGCGCTACTGTCATGCTGGCGCTGTGGGCCGTGGTGGGCGTTACCCGTTTGCACAAGCCAGCGGGTCCCGCGCCGGGCATCATGGCGGTCATTACCCAAGGCAATGTCGGCGAAATCGAACATCGCGACCATTGGCAGGACGCGGACTGGGAACGGCATATCTTCGAGCGCTATCTGGCATTGACCCGGCAGGGCATGACCATGGTGCACGGCAAGCCGGCCATCGTCATCTGGCCGGAGACCGCCAGCCCCTACTGGCTGCAACAGGACGCGAATGCCCGCCTGGCCGTTGCCGCCGCCGCCGGCCCGGCTCTGGCCACCCTAGCTGGCACCGCGCGCGAGGAAGCGCCCGGCATCGACCATAACAGCCTGGTGGCGGTGCTACCCGGCGGCGCCGTCGGCGGTTACTACGACAAGTATCATCTGGTGCCTTACGGCGAATATTTTCCCAGCTACCTGCCGATTCGCCTGGGTGAGCGCGGCTGGAGCCCCGGCGACGGGCTGCACACGCTGCGCGTGCCCGGCCTGCCGGCGATCGGCCCGCTAATCTGCTACGAGGCGATTTTTTCTGCCCAGGTGGTGGTGGAACATGACCGCCCGGCCCTGCTCGTGAACATCACTAACGACAGCTGGTTCGGCGACTCGGCTGGCCCCCGGCAGCATCTCGCGGCGGCCCGTATGCGTACCGTGGAGGAAGGCTTGCCAATGCTGCGCGCGGCCAATACGGGGATCTCCGCCGTTATCGACTCGCACGGCATGGTTGTAGCCCGGCTGGGCCTTGATGAGCAGGGCGTGCTGGTGTCTGAAATACCTGGCAATTTGCCACCAACGCCGTTCTCCCGCATGGGTTTGGCCGCCCCTGCGCTACTAGCAATCGGTAGTTGCGCCGCCGGTTTTGGATTAGGCCGTAAACGCAAAATTGCGCTTTGACAGGGTAATTTCGTCCAAAAAAGCGAAACCGCGCACGTAAAATCTGAAAGTTAGTTGACAATTTGCGGTTGCACAGATACTTCGGACCGCGTCCTTCCATCTTTTCCAAATTTTTGCAGAGAGATTTGCCATGTCCCGCAGCTCAGCGTCATTTGAAGGGGCGCCTGGAGAAACTGGCGAAAGCCGGCCCAGCCCGATCGATGTGCATGTGGGCTCCCGTATCCGGCTGCGCCGCACCTTGATGGGCATGAGCCAGGAACGGCTGGGCGAGGCATTGGGCCTTACCTTCCAGCAAGTACAAAAATATGAACGCGGTGTGAATCGCGTCGGCGCCTCGCGCCTCTATGACCTGTCCCGCGTGCTGGATGTGCCGATCAGCTTTTTCTTCGACGACATGGCCGATCCCCGTACCACCGGCCCCGTCATTGCCGGCGTTGCCGGTTTCGCGGAGCGCCCGGAAGGCTTTTCAGGGCCATCGGAAGACCCGCTATCAAAGCGCGAAACGCTGGAGTTGGTGCGCGCCTATTACCGCATTACCGATCCGTCCGTACGCAAACGGGTATTCGACCTGATCAAGTCGATGGGACCAGCCGACGCTGCCTAAGTAAGGCGAGTTGCCGCACCGGCGGGCCGGAAGCTGCCTGCAGGGGGCGCTTGGCGGTCGGTTGGGTGCAAAATCGGCAGTGGGCGCCCTAAGCGCCCGACATTTGCGCCACCATCCGGTTCAAGGCGGACAGCCTTTCGGCGTCCACCTGCAGGCCGTCCTTCGTTTCCGGACAGGGCAAGACCGCATGCGGCAAGCCAAGCGCGCAAGATTGCCGCCAGGCGGCGGGCTGGAACGCCGCATCCGCGCTCAGCTCAATCACCTTCGTGCCCGGTGGACAGAACACCGACACCAGCAGGTCAGCGCCCGCGCCCATAATTCGGTTGGCCCGGCGTAACCGGGCCAGGATCGCCGCGGGTGGCTCACACGCCAAATCCAGCGTTGTATAGTTATTCCGCTTCAACACCTGCTCCAGATCCGGCCAGCCGGCCAGCCGGCGTGCTTCGGGGCCGCGCAGGAACAGCAGGTCGTCGCCAGGGGAAGCGTCGCCCAGCAGGGCGCCGCGCACGCTGCGCAATGCCTCGGCGGGCCATTCCCACGATGCGGCCGCATCGGCCCAGGTCAAATCCTGAGCCACGCATGTCGGTGCCGGTAGCCGCGCCCAAGGCAAGGATGGCAGCCGCATGCCCTGCCACACTTGCGTCAGCGCGGCTTCGGTTGCCGCTTCCTGCGGCACCAGGAGTCCCGCACCCGGTGGCAAATGCGGCACCAGCGTCAGTAGCCGCATCAACGGCTCCATCCACGGAAGGACTTGCCCGGCCACGAGGCTGGCGCCGTCTGGCACGGGCGGTGCGTCGATCAGCACGCAGGGGCTCGCCAGCCACGGCAATGCACCGGCACGGCCGCCGGCCAAGGCGTCGCCTGAACGGGGGCCCGGCTCGGGCTCGCCGTCACGCCAAGCTCCCGCACCCACCAGCCGTCCCGCTTCACGGCGCACCTCGATATGCAGCCCTTCCTCTTGCCACGGCAGACCAAGGGGATTGCCACAGCGTTCATGAAGCCAAAGCCGGTCCGCTGTGCTCACCGTGAGCGGCGGATGCAGCCAGGCCTTAGCGCCGACCATCGCCAAGCGCCGCCCGAGTTCCATCCGCGGCGGCGGCCTGGCCGTCCTGACAGCCTCGGCCACTTCGGCTTTCGGGCCGCGTAGCGTCGCCGGAACGCCGTCCAGCAGCACAGCCAGGCGGCTCTCGCCGGCCTCATTTGGCGGCAAGGCACGCGGCCAGCTTTGCCGCAGATCGATCGTCGCGGTACCGAGTTGAACGGTGAAGCTACCCGCCATGCGCGCCGGCGGCGGCTTCACGGACACAGGCTCGGCTTCCTGCTGCCACACACCGCTCAGCAAGGCCCGCAGAGGTTCCAAATCGGCCATGCGCACCGGCAGAAAGCTTTCGCCATCGCCGGGTGCGTCGCGCCTGAAGGCGGCGTTCGCCGTTGCCGGATCGATCCCTAGAAAAGCGCCCTTGCGGGTTATGGCAATCAGGCCCGCGTGGCATCCAGGCCGCAATTCCACACCGGCCAGTTCTGGCCACTGCACCGGCAATGATGCGGGATCGAACTCCATACACAGCAATGACGTCTCCGGATCACTCCCCGCCCCCGGCCCCGCCACAGGCAGATGGATGATCTTTTGCGCCGCCAATATCCCGGCCCCGGCCGCCTTGTGCACGTGCAACAACGTTCCCTGGCCGGTCAGGAACGCCATGCTCGAGACGGCGCCGCGTGCAGGCCGGCCCATTGTCAGATCCAGCGCCGCCATCGCGGCCGCCACACCATCGGCGCGGAACAGAAAATCCGGGTGGACGTCACGAAACACCTTGAAGCTGCCGCGAACAAAATCAACCGTTGTCAATGCCCGCGGCGGCAACCCGGGGGCAATCCCCGCGCGAAACATGCCCTCTGGCGCCACACCGATGCGGTGCGCGATTTCCGCGAAAACGGGATGGATGCCGTGGGCCGCCAGAAAATCGGGTACGCTCTCCTCCGCTACATCAACCGGAGTTTCGCCAATCATCCGGCATGCCATACGCGCGAGTTCGAATAGTGCCCAGCGTTTCGGGTGGTTCACGCTATGCATGAAGCAGCCGCCGGCACGCAACCGCCCGATCAGATTGCCTGTATCGAGGCCAAAACGGGCAAACCGTTCCTCGATCAGCAAATAATCTTCGGCGTGTCTGCGCAGATAGCCCAGCCGGGAAAACACCAGCGCATTATACAGCGCCGTTGCGTCCTCGGCCGACAATCCGCCCAGATATGCAGCCACCGCGATACGGGAATGATAAGCACCGGTGGGCCCGGTGATCGAATGGCCACCACCGTCGCGAATGTGTATCGTGTCCGGGTGGAAGCCCCGGAAACTTAACGGCGGCAGGATATGGAAATTCCTTACCGCCCCCCGCAAGCGGTCGTTCGCCACGGCGCCCGCATCGGCGCCCATCGGCGCCGATACAATGTAGTCACTCGCGAGCAGCGCCGCGAGGTCATCTGGCGGCACGCGAGCACCCGCTGCTGGCGCTTGATAGTTCGTGACAGTGCAGCCCGGCAATAACGCTTCCAGCGCTGCGGCAATCCCCTGCCCCTGGCAGTTGAACAGAAGGCCGATTTTCATGCGGACTGCAACATGAACAGCATTTGACGCAACAACATACGCAGTTTCTCGACATCCACCGTCATGCGCCCATCAAAACGGCCATTATGGGTGGGGCATGGCAGCACGCCGTGCACCAAATCGAGCTTGTCGCTGATTTGCGCGAAATAGGGGCGGAATTCACTTTCCGGCGAGAATTCGATCACCTTAGTGCCCGGCTTGCAAAACAACAGATTAGCCAGTGCCGCGCCGTGCGGCCCCATCACGAATTCCGCATCCCGGAACAGCTCGATCTGCGCGCGCGGCGACATACCCTCCATTTCGTAAATTTCAAAGCCGTTATTGGCCGCGGCCTTTTCAATCAGCTTGGCGTTCGCGATGCTGCGTGTATCCCGCCGGCGAAGATAGATACGCTTGGGAGAGGCTACTCCCTGGGCGGGCGGCAGACGCGCCAGCACGGCATCGCGCGCGGCACGCAACAGGCGCGCCGGCATCTGTCCAATAAAACACTGGTCGATCCAGTACACTTCTTCGACGTGGCAAACCGGATCGGCCACTTCCACCGTCGGCAGATCGTCGAACCCCCATTCCCGCAACGCCTCCATATGGTCAACGATGCGTCCCGCCGTGGCGGCCGGCCCATCGTGAAACTGCCGCAGGCTACCGGGGATCAGCAATTTCGTGCCGCGCGGCAAATAGGGCATCAAAGCATGCAGCGGCAGCAGCGCATCAATCAGCCAGTGATAGTAGTTCGAAAGATTACCACCGTAGAATACAACATGCGGGCCGGCGAGACGGGGTGCGCGTTCCAGCATGCCGTGCGCGATATAAAAATCATCCCCCTCGCGTCCAATAATAGGATTGGCATTCGGCGCGATGCTGGACAACAAATACCCTGTCTCGTTCGAAGCACCGTCCTTATTGAACAGAAGCCCCTCCTGACCCCGGGTCAAAAGCACGTATTTGTCGTTCTCCCGCACAGCCTGGCAGTACAGCGTCTGCGGACCCAAAGCCCGGGTGCCACCTTGCGACAATCGTTCCTGCATCCAATCCTGATCGGACCGGCAGGCGGCCAGCGGCAGGAACCCATACTCGCGATCACCGGTGATGTTCATGCGGCTATTGGGCGTGGCCGCGAACGCGGCGGCATTGGCCACCAACGGCGCTTGCTGATCGAATGGCAGGCGGCGAAGCTTGCATTCCGCACCCTGTGCCGCGGCAACCGGCTCCATCGCGCGAAAGCTACGGCCGGAAACAGCGTCGGTAAAGCGAACCGCGGCAACGTCCGGCACCGGCACCCCGTGCCGTAAATCCATTTCGCATGTACCGACGCACAGCTTGAAATTTTCGCGCAAGACCGGGCGCTCGCCGGGGCCAGCCTCGTTCTCCGACCAATACCATCCTAGAAGCCGCCGCAGCCGGGCCAGATCATCTTTCGTCAGCGGCAGGAATGTTTCCCAAATCCCTACCGCGTCACGATCGAACTGCGCCACGCCGGTCATCGGATCGGCGCACAGATAGGCACCGTCCCGCTGAACATAAATGGCGCTGGCAGCCTGGGTTGCGTCCCCAAGGGGCGCCTCCCCAGGGGCCGCCTCCCCAGTGTTGACCTCATCAACCCACCAATCAATGGCCGTGGATCGGACCGGCACCGCCAGCACATGGATCAGCCTGCCACTGGCACCCTGCTCGCGCACCACCGTGCCATGCCAGGTTAAACAATACACCATTCCCGCGCTTCAGCCGGCGGTGTTCAGCACGACCGGTAGCCGCCGGATCGCGTGCACGAAATTGTTCGGCGCGATATCGATTTCCCCGGTCCATGCGAGCCCAGGAAAACGTGCCAGGATTTGCCGGTAGGCTTCTTCAAGCTGTATCTGCGCCACGCGCTTGCCCAGGCAAACATGCGGCCCGAACCCAAATGCCAAGTGCTTGTCCGCGTTCGGCCGCGCGACGTCCAGCGTATCCGGATCGGCGAACACGGCCGGGTCGCGATTGGCGGCGCCGTAATACATGATCACCTTTTCGTCCGCGGCGATCTTCTGGCCGGCGAGTTCCGTATCGCGCGTTGCCGTACGGCGCATATAAATCACCGGGCTCACCATGCGAATAAACTCGTTGGCGGCATTCCCCAGCAAATCGGGGTTGGCCGCCAGCTTGCGGCGCTGATCGGGGAACTCGGTTAGCAACTTCGCTGTACCCGACAGCGTATTGCGTGTTGTGTCGTTGCCCGCGAAAATGATCAGCAGCCAGGATCCATCCAGGAATTCGTCCGAAAGGAGTTCGCCGCCCACTTGCGCGCGCGCTATGGCGCTCATCAGATCCTCGCGCGGATCCTCGCGGCGCAGCTTCAGCATGTGCTTGCCGTATTCGAACATCTCTTCAACGTTCTCGTTGAATTCCATGACGAACTGCATCAGCTCCAGGGTCGGCGCGCCGCCGCTCTTGGCCTGGTCGGTCGCAACCTTTTCGGCCAATTCCAGATAATGCATCCATTTCAGCACTTTGGGCCGGTCCGCTTCCGGCACACCCAATATCTCGCACAGCGTGAACAGCGGCAGGCGCGACGAGAAATGCTCCACCATGTCCACGGCGCCACCCTCTACGGCTGCCACCATGCCGTCCAGCAGCCGCGTCGTTTCCGCGGCCACGCGCGCCTTCAACAGGTCCAGGTAGCGCGGCGTAAAATACGGCATGTGCTCCCGGCGCAACTGCATGTGGTGGGCGCCGTCGAGGTTGATCATCGTATTCATCGACGCCGGAAACAACAGCCGGTGCCGTGCCTCGGGCCGGCCAAGCGCCATGAGCATACTGCCGCGCTGGCTACTGAAAATGGCCGGATCGCTATTAACGGCCGCCACTTCGGCGTAGCGCGTCACGGCCCAAAAGCCCGGGCGGCCGTCGGGCTCCGGTGTCCAGCACACCGGCGCCTCGGTCCGCAGCCTGGCGTATGTCGCGAACGGATGCCCCTGCCGGAACGCCTCGATGTCGGTCAGCTCCGCACCCGCTTCCGCCGGATAGGCAGGCGGAAAATGGGGCCCATGGCGACCCTCGATGACATGATCGCTGACATTGTCCAACATGGGCGGCGGGCTCCGTTAACGCTGATCAGTGTGGTAGACGATCCCGGGCCAGGATGGCCAGAGGCGCTCCGCTTGATCAGTGAGGCGGCCGTCCCAAACGCGAAGCGCAAGTATTCAAAAGTTTTTGCTTCTTTTTACAAAAAGAAGCGCTTTCTTTTTTGAAAAAAAGAAACAAAAAACTTTTGAATACTTAGACTTCGCTTTATACGGCGTCGCGGGGTTCGATGACTACGGGCACGAGGGACGTCGAACGACGGCGAGATATGTCCTCCACTAGCTGGGAAACCTCGCGCGCGGGCCTGGGCGGGCTGAACAGGTAACCCTGAACTTCGGTGCAGCCCTCCGCGATCAGCCTTGCCAGTTGCTCCTCGGTTTCCACGCCTTCCGCCGTCGTGTGAATGCCAAGGCTGCTTCCCAGACCGGTAACGGCACGCACAATCGCCGCCGAGCCACTATGGCTGCCAAGGTCCCGAATAAAGGACTGGTCGATCTTGATCTTGTCGAACGGGAAGCTGCGTAAATAGCTGAGCGATGAATACCCCGTGCCGAAATCATCCATGGAAATGCGAATACCCAGCGCACGCAATTTATGCAGCGTCGCCAATGTCGCTTCGCTTTCCTGCAGCAATACCCCCTCGGTAATTTCCAGATCCAGCCGCCACGCCGGCAGGCCCGAGCTCGATAGCGCGTGCTGCACCACCTGCACCAGGTTGCGATCCTTGAACTGCAGCGGCGACAAATTCACGGCCACTTTCAAATTGGCCTTCCAGGTCGCGGCATCGCTGCAGGCCTGGCGCAATACCCAGCCGCCGATTTGCACGATCAAACCGGTTTCTTCCGCAAGGGGGATGAATTCAGCAGGCGATATCATGCCGCGCTCGGGATGGTGCCAGCGGATCAGCGCCTCGAATCCGGTGACTTCGTGCGACCGGACATTTACCAGCGGCTGATAGTAAAGCTCGAATTGCTGCCCCACCAGAGCCGCCCGCATATCCAACTCCAACACCCGCCGCTGCTGCAGTGCCGCATCCATTTCGGGCTCAAAAAAGCGCCAGGTGCCCCGCCCCTCGCTCTTGGACCGGTACAGCGCCATATCGGCGTTACGCAACAGCCCATCGACCGTCTGGTCATCACACGGCGTCATGGACACGCCCACGCTGGCGCCGATCGTGATCTGGTGTCCATTCACCTCGTACGGCCGGCTTACCGTTTCTATCACCCGCTGTGCCAGTTCCCCCGCTTCGTGTTGCCCGGCGATGCCGCGCAGTACGATAGCGAACTCATCGCCCCCCAACCGCGCCGCCGTATCGCCCTGGCGTACACAGGCGGTCAGACGTTGTGCCACCGCTTGCAACAGGCCATCCCCGGTCGGGTGGCCCAGCGTGTCGTTTACCGCTTTGAAATGGTCCAGATCAATGCAGAGAACTGCACATTGCCGATCCCGGCGGCAATCATCCAGCGCCAGTACGATCCGATCGTGCAGTAGTACCCGGTTTGGCAACGTGGTCAGCATATCATGATGCGCCAGGAACGTGATCCGGCTGTTATTGGTTTGGAACGCCCGTAGCGATTCCACGATCGTGCCCAGTTCATCGCGCCGTGTCAGGCTATCGACATCGAGCCCCTGTTCACCCTTCGCCACCAGCAGCGTGGCCCGCGCGATGGCCTGAACCGACGTCACCGTGCGGCGGGTGATTTCCCACGCACAAAATCCCACCAGCAGGCACACGCTTACCGACATGGTCAGCATCATGGTGCGCAGTTGCTCCGCCACACGCTGGGAAGCGGCAGCCTTCACCTGCGCATCACGCTGCGCATCATCGGCCAACTGGCTCAAATCGATCGCGGCACGCCGGGCCGCCGCATCGATCTGACGAATGCTGGCGATCGCCGACGCAAAATCGGACTCCAGCAAAACGCCGGCTTGCTTGATGCCCTCGCCGTAAACCCCCAGCAGCGTTTGCACGCGCCGGGTGACCACCAGACGCTCCGGCGTCAGACCAAAATGCTCAACCGCCTTTAGGTGTTCACGCATCCCAGCAATCCGCGTTGCCAGGCTGGACCAGGATATCGCGCTATCCATGCCTGGCACGCGCGCCGTACGCAGACTGAACAAACGGTAAACCCCGCCATTGATCGCCTGCATATCTTGCGCGCTGAGCGATAGCAGGGCAGCGCGCTGCATGTCCTGGTGCACAACCTCATCCAGCAGGCCGGCCTGCACACCCGCCTCGACTTTGGTAAAAAACGCCAGCGCCAACATGCATGCCAGGGCCAATGCAGGCGGTACACCCATCTTCACGGCAAATGGCCAGCTTGAGAGTTTCAGCCGATGCGGCCAATGCATGCGAATGGGCCCGTCATGATGGGTGCGGGCTGCGCGTTAACACCGCGGCCCTGCGCACCATGAACGGAAATACTTGGCGTTGCGTTAATCGCGCGCGGCGGGCTTGGCGCGCCATCAGAATAATTAAGATTTATTGTGGTTAAAGAATAATAAAAGGAAGGCGCTTTTTTGCGCGGATTCAACTCTGAAACGCATAGGGTTAGCGTGCCGGCAGCCGCTCGGAAGTTGGCCTAGAACTCCCCGCGGGGGGCCAGGTGGGTGAGTATTTGACGCTTGAGTAGCGCTGCCAACTACAGGCGCTGGAGGCTGCCGGCCTGACCCAGGCGGCAGATCAGTGGAAAAGAAGCGCGTTCGTCCTTTCCATCCGCCCCTACCCCGCCACCAAAGCCTGCCGCTTCACATGCGCGCCGTCCGTCACCCGCGAAGCGCCGTCCGTAATAACGGCTTCGCCCATGCGCAACCCGGCCGCCACTACAGCGAGCGTTTCGTCCTGGTGCGACACGGTTACGTCGCGGCGATGGGCGATACCCGCTGAGTCCACAGTATAAAGGAAGGCGCCGGAAGGTCCGCGCTGGATCGCGGCGATGGGGACGGTCACCACGTCATGATCCGTACGCAGCGCCAGGCGGACGTTCACGAACGCGCCGGGCCATAGGGTCAGCGCCGTGTTCGGGAATTCGGCTTTCAGTTTAATGGTGCCGGTGGTCTGGTCCACCTCGTTATCCAACACTTTCAGAAAGCCCCGGTCGATCACTTCATGCGGGTCGCCGTTTTGCGGCAGGGCGATCACGCCAGGGTGGTTGGCCGCCATGGATTGCACCACGTCCGGCAGAGTTTGTTGCGGCAGAGTGAACACCACGTCGATCGGGCGCAGCGTGGTGACCACCGTGATGGGCGTGGTGTCCGTGCTGTGCACGATGTTGCCCTGGTCCACCTGGCGCAGGCCGGTGCGACCGGCCGCGGGCGCCGTGATCGTGGTGTAGCTGAGATTGGTACGCGCGCTGTCGATCTGCGCCTGATCCTGCTGGATCAGCGCCTGATCCTGCTCCACCATGGCGCGTTGCGTGTCGGCCTGCTGGGCTGTTGTGTACTGGGTTTTAGCGAGCTTCTGGTAACGCGCCAGGTCCAGCAACGCATTGCGCAAATTGGCTTCATCCTGCGCCTTCTTGCCCAGCGCCTGATCGAGCGTAGCCTGATACGTGCGCGGATCGATCTGTGCCAGCACCTCGCCGGCGCGCACATCCTGGCCTTCATGAAATTTCACGGCCACCAGCGGACCATCCACCATCGGATGCACACTGACCGAATTCAGTGGCTGCACCGTGCCGATGCCGTCCACGTATACCGGCACATCGGCCAATTTCGCGGTGGCGATTTCCACAGGCACCGCCTTGTCGCGGGCGGCGTCGCTGGCGCTGTCGCGCGACACTTGCTGATGGTGGCGCAGCGCGACCAGGGCCCAGATGCCACCTAGCACCGCGGCGACGACAAGAGCCACTGAAACAAAAAGGCGTAGGCGCTTCATACCGGGAGTCCGTTTAATCCAGGGGAAAGGCTGGCATGTTGCGGCGGCACCGACCAGCCGCCACCTACCGCCTTGAACAGGGAGACCTGGGCCAGGAAGCGGGCGATGCGCACTTGCGCCAGGGTATCCTGGTCGTTGAACAATGTCGTCTCGGTATTCAGAACGGTGGTGATGTCTACCGTGCCGGCCTCCATCTGGGCGTGCACGATATCGAGCGAGCGC
>FSZX01000082.1_pt1 | contig 11278 bp, 9 predicted proteins | sample 1638961 | NCBI WGS metagenome assembly FSZX01 (sample SAMEA3914812, study PRJEB12502) | metagenome | biome: forest; material: soil | place: Canada | collected 2011-07-07 | depth 0.1 m
CTAGCTTGCGCCGCACTGATCCAACGCAAGGGTGAAACACATGCTGTTCGTGTTGATGTGCACCGACAAGCCGAAAAGTCTGGATCTGCGCCTGGCCACCCGGCCGGCCCATCTGGCCTATCTGGAAACCTACGCCGACCGCCTGGTGCAAGTGGGCGCGCTGCTGGATGGCGACGGCCGCGCCTGCGGTACCATGCTTCTGATCGACGTGCACGACATGGCGGAAGCCGCCGGCTTCGCCGAGGCCGAACCTTACGGCAAGGCCGGCCTGTTCGAGAGTGTGGTGATCCGCCCCTTCCGGCAACTGTATCGCGACGGAGAGCGCGTCGCGTGAATTATTGGTTAGTGAAAAGCGAGCCGGACGCCTTCAGCTGGGACCAGCAGGTAGCCCACAGCGTGGAGCCCTGGACGGGCGTGCGCAACTACATGGCCCGCAACAATCTGCGCGCCATGAAAAAGGGCGACCGGGCGTTCTTCTACCACTCGAATGTCGGCAAGGAGATCGTCGGCATCGTGGAAGTGGCCCGCGAGGCCTACCCCGATCCCACGGCCGAGGCCGGTGATTGGAGCTGCGTGGACATGCGGGCGCTGAAGCCCTTACCGAAACCGGTGACGCTGGCAGCCATGAAGGCCGACCCGGCGCTTGCGGATTTTTCGCTACTGCGGTTGTCGCGGTTGTCGGTGGCGCCTGTTACGGCAGAGCAATGGCGGTATATCTGCAAGTTAGGGGGCGTCAGCTCGCATTGATATGCAGGGCAGACGTTAAGGCCTCGAACAGAAGACGGGGGGTCTGGGGGCTTGGGCGGACTCAGCCGGCGCACTGCGACGGCCCGCCCAAGGCACTGTCCCCCCAGCGCATCTCTTGAACCTGGACCGCAGGCTCCTTAATTGAGTGAGCAGTCACTTAACAAAGCGCCCATGGCCCGCCCCCGCAGTGAAGACAAACGTGCCGCGATCCTGGCAGCGGCGGCAGACCTGGTAGCAACCCAGGGCCTAGCCGCGCCGACCGCCAAGATCGCCCAGCACGCCGGCGTCGCGGAGGGCACGCTGTTTACCTATTTCGAGACCAAGGATGCCCTGCTCAACGAGCTTTATCTGGACATCAAGGCGGACCTGCGCGGCAGCATGCTGGCCGAGTATCCCGCCGCAAGCGGCCTAGCTGACCGGCTGCGCCATATCTGGGACCGCTATCTTGATTGGGGTGGGGCATTCCCCGCCAAGCGCGCGGCCATGACCCAGTTGGGGGTATCCGGCCGCATCACACAAAGCAGCATCGAAGCCAGCCGGAGCGCCTCCCGGGATATCGAAAGGCTGTTGCAGGAGATCTTGGCCGCCGGGCCGTTGAGGGATGAGCCGCCGGCCTTCATCGGCGCCATCATGGAGGGGCTGGCTGACATAACGTTACGGTTCATGGCCGCAGAACCGCATCGTGCCAACCACTACAAGCAGGCCGGCTTCGCCGTGTTCTGGCGCGCCGTCTCAGGGGGGTAGAGGCCGTTCTTTTGCCGCAAAAATGAGTGACTACACACTCGTTTAAATCGTTTTCACCACAGTTTGGAGAGATGCAATGTCGAAAGTTTGGCTCATTACCGGCAGCGCCCGCGGCCTTGGCCGTCATGTAGCGGAAGCCGTGCTCGCCGCCGGCGGCCGCCTTGTGGCCACCGCCCGCGATCCGGAGCGCCTTGCCGATCTTGTGACGCAGTATGGCGATCGCGTCCGTGTTGTGACGTTGGACGTAACGGATGCCGCGGCGGCAGAGCGCGCCGTGCAAACCGCGGTTGAAGCGTTTGGCCGGTTGGACGTGCTGGTGAACAATGCCGGTTTCGGCCACTTGGCGCCGTTCGAGCAGGCAACCGCCGAGGATTTCCGGGCCCAGATGGACACCAATTTCTATGGCGTGGTGAACCTGACGCGGGCGGCGTTGCCGGTGATGCGGCGGCAGCGTGCGGGGCACATCATGAACGTGTCCTCGGTCGGCGGCAGAGTAGGCACGCCAGGGGTCAGCGCCTATCAATCCGCGAAATGGGCGGTGGGCGGTTTCACCGAGGTTGTGTCACGCGAGGCGGCACCATTCGGGGTGCGCGTGATCGCGTTGGAGCCCGGTGGCATGCGCACGGATTGGGGCCAAATCGCACGCGGAAACGCGCCGGCATTGTTGCCCGAATATGTGGCCAGCGTGGGCGCGGTGATGGAGATGCTGAACGCGGATATTGTAGGCAAAGAGGTTGGTGATCCGGCCCGCGTGGCGCAGGTGATCCTGCGCCTGGCGGATCATGACAACCCGCCGGCGCATCTGCTGCTGGGCAGCGACGCGCTGCATTACTTTGGCCAGGCCGAGGCGGTGCGCAACAATGACGCCGCGGCATGGCATGCTGTCACCCTGTCCACGGATTTTGCCGCCGGCGGCCCGATCCCTGCGTTCCCCCAACCGGAGGCCACATGATGAGCTGGAGCACACGCGATATTCCGCCGCAGCAAGGAAGGCTGGCGGTCATTACCGGGGCCACGGGCGGTCTTGGCTATGAAACGGCACTCGCACTGGCGGGCGCCGGTGCGGATGTGGTGTTGACGGGACGTAACCCCGGCAAGGGCGAAGCGGCGCTGAGCCGTATTCGCGAGGCTTTCCCACAAGCGAAAATCCGTTACGCCGATCTCGATCTGGCCAGCCTGGCCGCCGTGCGCTCCTTCGCCGAGCGCTTTTCAGGTGAGCACGAATCGCTTGATCTACTGATCAACAATGCCGGGGTAATGATGCCACCAACGCGGCACGAAACCGCGGACGGGTTCGAATTGCAATTCGGCACGAATTACCTCGGCCATTTCGCCCTCACCGCGCATTTGCTGCCGCTGCTGCGCCGCGGAGAGGGGACCCGCGTGGTGAACCTCAGCAGCGGCGCCCATCGCATTCAGGCGGCGATCCATTTCGACGATCTGAACTGGCAGAAGCGCTACAAGCCTTGGCCGGCCTACGCACAATCCAAACTGGCAATGCTTATGTTTGCGTTCGAGCTGCAACGCCGCAGCGATGCCGGCGGCTGGGGGCTGTTGAGCAACGCGGCCCATCCCGGCTATGCGCGCACCGATTTGCAAAGCGCCGGCCCCAGCCTGGGGCGCCAGAGCCCGTCGCTTACCGAACGCCTCAGCAAACTACTGGGACCCTATATTTCGCAAACCGCTTCCGAGGGCGCGTTGCCCACGCTTTTCGCGGCGACGGCACCGCAGGCCAAGCCAGGCGGTTATTACGGCCCGCAAGAGGGTTTCGAATTATGGGGCCGCGTGGGCGAGGCGGTGATCGGCAGCCGGGCGCAGGACGCGGCCGTTGCCACTAGGCTCTGGAGCGTTTCGGAGCAGCTCACCGGGGTGAGCTGGCCGTAATCGCTCCAGGCCTGCTGGTATAATACCAACCCGCATTGAGGTTGACCCATAGAAAGCAAGGAAGCGCTTCTTTTTGGAAAAAGAAGCAAAAACTTTTGCTCATTGGGGCGCGCGTTGGATCCACCGCGCGCCCCAAGTATCAAAAGTTTTTTGGTTCTTTTTTTCAAAAAAGAACTGCTTGCCTTCGCCTTGCGTGAGTCACTCCTACTGCGTAATCTGGAACACCGTGCCCGGGAAGGGCTTGCCGGTGGTCTGGTTCACGCTGCCATAGGTAGTGCCGTAAAGCGTGCCGCCGGCGCCGACGAGGATGTTGGAGTAGGGGAATTGCCCGCCCTCACCTTTCGTGAAACGAACCAGCGTTGATTCGGTCCAGGCACTGCCGCCACTGGCCGGCGGCGTCAGCTTGAAAACCGACCCGAGGGGGGATGGGCCCGCCGCCAGCGTGGTGCCGTACAGCGCACCCGATGCATCCTCGCTCACCGAGGCCCACGGGCCGTTGCCGTCCAGCCCGGCGCCACCGAAGCGCCACAGAATGGTCGGGACCCAAGGGCCATCGCCGTTGGCCTGCGGCGTCAGTTTGAACACGGTGCCATGGCTGGTACCGCCGCCTGCCGTCGTGCCGTACAGCGCGCCGGTGCTGTCCGTAATCAACCCTGCCTCGGGAAAACCGCCGTTCAAGCCACCCAGGAAGACGTGCAGCAAATGCAGTTTCCACGCGGAACCCGCGTTGACCGGGGGAGAGAGCTTGAAAACCGTGCCGTTATCGTGCGGGCCGAGCCCCGCGGCCGTGCCGTAGAGCGCGCCCGCCTTGTCCATTAACAGGTTGCCAAACGGAACACCGCCATCGGTAGCGGCGGTAAAGCTGTGCAGAACGGTTTCGGTCCAGGCGGTGGCGCCAGCGGCGGGTGGCGTTAGTTTGAAGATCGTGCCAACGCCGTTGGCGCCGCCCAACGTGGTGCTGCCGTAGAGCGCCCCCGTGCTGTCCTCCGTCAGGACCGATTCAGGAATGCTGCCATCGGCGCCGCCCGAAAAGGCATACAGTACCGTCTGCGTCCAGGCGGTTCCCCCCGCGGCCGGCGGCGTCAGTTTGAACACCAGGCCCACGCCGTTTGTACCGCCGGTGATCGTGGTGCCGTATAACGCGCCGCTCTTGTCCATCATCAGATTGGCATAGACCCCGCCACCATCGGCGCCGCCGGTAAAGTTATACAGTACGGTCTCGGTCCAGGCGGTCTGCCCCGCGGTTGGGGGTGTCAACTTGAACACCACACCCGCGGGTCCCGTTCCGCCAGAGGTATTGGTGCCGTAGAGGGCGCCGGACGCATCGGTGATCAGGCCAGCATGCGGAAAGCCGCCATCCGCTTTAGCCGTGAAACTGTGCAGTATTGTCTCGACCGGCGCGCTCCACGCGGTGCCGGCCGCAGTGATGATGGCGGCCGCCATTGCGGCCGGTAAAATTCGCGATTGCATTATGTTTCCCCCAGAATGTCGGCGCTAATGGCGCAGCATCGGGCATTTCGGCCATGGGATTACCCCCACCGAAAACGCCCTGGATAACAGAATGTTCACCCAATGACAGCGTTGTCAATGCTTTTTGACAGCATGTCGCTGCCGTGCCGGCGTCTAGGCGAAGGTATAGAAAGCGCTTCTTTTTGGAAAAAGAAGCAAAAACTTTTGCACATTGGGGCGCGCGTTGGATCCACCGCGCGCCCCAATAAGAAAAAGTTTTTTGGTTCTTTTTTGTCAAAAAAGAACTCTTGCTTGCGCTTCACAATCAACGCCGGGAGCACCGCCCCCAGCGTTTCGCAGTTTAGTTACTAGGGCGGTTAAGCCCTAGTAATCCATATCACCCATGCCGCCCATGCCGCCGCCGCCCTGCGGCGCCGCGCCACGCTTCTCCGGACGATCCGCCACCATCGCTTCGGTGGTGATCAGCAACCCGGCAACCGACGCCGCATTTTGCAATGCGACGCGTACCACCTTCGTGGGATCGATAATGCCCGCGGCGATCAGATCCTTGTACTGGCCCGATTGCGCATCGTAGCCGAACCCGTACTCGGCGCTCTCAAGCACCTTGCCACCGATCACGGCACCATCTTCACCGGCATTCTCGGCGATCTGGCGCAGCGGAGTTTGCACGGCCTTGCGAACCATTTCGATACCGAACTTCTGGTCCTGGTTGTCGAACTTCACGTTGAGCAGGATCTGGCTCGCACGCGCCAGGGCGACACCGCCACCGGGAACCACGCCTTCTTCAACGGCCGCACGGGTTGCGTGCAGCGCGTCGTCCACGCGATCCTTGCGCTCCTTTACTTCCACTTCGGTGGCGCCACCAACGCGAATGACGGCAACACCGCCGGCCAGCTTGGCCAGACGTTCCTGCAGCTTCTCGCGGTCGTAGTCCGAGGTGGTTTCTTCCATCTGGGCGCGGATTTGGTCGCAGCGCGCCTTGATCACTTCATGCGTGCCCGAGCCGTCGATGACGGTGGTGTTTTCTTTCTCGATCAGCACGCGCTTGGCACGGCCGAGCATGTCGAGCGTGACATTTTCCAGCTTGATGCCGAGGTCTTCAGAAATCACCTGGCCGTTGGTGAGGGTGGCGATGTCTTCCAGCATCGCCTTGCGGCGATCGCCGAAGCCCGGCGCCTTCACGGCGGCAACCTTCAGGCCGCCACGCAGCTTGTTCACAACAAGGGTAGCGAGCGCTTCGCCCTCGATATCCTCGGCAATGATCAGCAGCGGACGGGCGGACTGCACCACGGCTTCGAGCAAGGGCAGCAATGTCTGCAGGCCGGAGAGCTTTTTCTCGTGGATGAGGATGTACGGATCCTCGAGCTCCACGGTCATTTTCTGCGCGTTGGTGATGAAGTAGGGCGAGAGGTAGCCGCGGTCGAACTGCATGCCCTCCACCACTTCAAGCTCGGTATCCATGCCCTTGGCTTCTTCGACGGTGATCACACCCTCGCTGCCGACCTTCTGCATGGCTTCGGCGATCATGCGGCCGATTTCGGCCTCGCCGTTGGCGGAGATCGTGCCGACCTGGGCGGTTTCCGCCTGGGTGGTGATCTTCTTGCTGCGCAGGGCCAGCTCCGCCACCAGGGCGGTTACGGCCTTGTCCACGCCGCGCTTCAGGTCCATCGGCGCCATGCCGGCGGCGACGGCCTTGCCGCCCTCGCGCACGATCGCCTGCGCCAGCACGATGGCCGACGTGGTGCCATCACCAGCGATGTCGTTGGTTTTGCTGGCAACTTCGCGCACCATCTGGGCGCCCATGTTCTCGAAACGGTCGGAGAGCTCGATCTCCTTGGCCACCGTCACACCGTCCTTGGTGATCCGCGGCGCGCCGTAGCTCTTTTCGATGACCACATTGCGGCCCTTGGGGCCGAGTGTGACCTTCACCGCGTCGGCCAGGGTATCGACCCCACGCAACATGCGGCTACGCGCGTCTTCGCCGAAGCGAACGTCTTTGGCTGCCATAATTTCTTTTCCTTGTTATCGTTCAGGCGGCTTTTTTGGCGAGCTTGCCGGCGTCTTCAATGATCCCGAGCACGTCGCTCTCCTTCATGATCAGAAGCTCTTCGCCGTCCAGCTTTACTTCGGTGCCCGACCATTTGCCGAACAGAATGCGGTCGCCGGCCTTCACATCCAGGGCGACAATGGTGCCGCGTTCGTCACGGGCGCCGGGGCCGGCGGCGATGACTTCGCCTTCCATCGGCTTTTCCTTGACCGTATCGGGGATGATGATGCCGCCAACGGTCTTTTCTTCAGGCGTGATGCGGCGGACCACAATGCGGTCATGCAGCGGACGAAATTTCATTTGAGCAGCTCCACAGTGCCAGTAGGGCGGGGCCAGCTTCGGGCGTTCTCGCCAGACGGGTCTCCGCACTCCGGCGTTCAACGGGAGGCTGTATACGCCGATCGTCCTGGTGGGGCTAGGCTTGGGCTGTACACACTTCGCGCAGCAGCTACGTGGCACAGGCCGCCCTTAGCTTGGCTGCTGGGGCGGCAAGGCTAATCATACCTTAATAAGAAAGAAAGCGCTTCTTTTTGAAGAAAAGAGCATAACCGTCCAGGGAAGAGACGCCAAAGGTTACAGCGCATTGAAAACGCTAGTAGGTTTAGAAAAGGCCAGTGCCTCCGGCGGCTGGGGCCCGAGGCCCCAGACCCCCATTTATTAGAATTCATACATTTCAGCGATATAACCGACGGTTGAAACGAAGGCACTGACTTGCGTCATTAGCTTCGATGCTTAATGACATCAAATCCTTCTGTATGCCGCGCGCGCTGACCAGCTTAAGAATATTTACGCATGGCGTATCGCATCCACTGAACACAAGCTACCAGCGCAGGTAACTGGATGATAGACATTCGCAGTACGCCTGGTAGAAACCATTTATTGCCGTCGTCACCGTAAAGTACAAGAATGCCCTGCGCACCGGCCACAAGGCCGCCGAGCGGTATCAGTAATATGAGCGCCGGCCATGGCACTGTGCCAAAAATCTTGGTCATGATTTTTGCAATAATCGCCCCAATAACCATTGATAGTGCGGAAGCCATGACGGTGGCAACGATTCCGAATATTGGCGCGAATTCCAGGATTGACATCGCAGCAATATTAGCCTTGCCTAACAGTGAGCAGGCACACAAAACTGCAAAAACAAGGGCGGTAACCGCGTAACCGATGAAACAAAATCCCGCAAGCACAGGAATTTGCCTGTTCCCCTCAGCCGCAGTTGCGCTCGACCTTCGGTATAATGCCGTCATGTTAGAAACTTACCTATTTCTAAAAAATGGGGGTCTGGGGCCTCAGGCCCCAGCCGCCGGAGGCTCCTGTCCTTTTTCACTTAACCCTAACTGCCCTACCTGGGCATTTACGAAAAAAGTAACAAGAGCTTTTGTTACTTCGCCGCGGTCCAGCGTTTCAGCCACGCATTCACCGTGTCGTGCCATTGCACGGAGTTTTGCGGCTTTAATACCCAGTGGTTTTCGTCTGGGAACGTTAGGAATTCGCTGGGAATACCCTTGCGCTGTAGCGCGCTGAAGGCGGCGAGGCCTTGATCCAGTGGAATGCGGTAATCGTGGCCGTCGTGAACGACCAACATGGGCACATGCCAATCGGCGACGTGGTTGATGGGGTTGAAGCGCTCGTAGTTTTCCGGCTTTTCCCATGGCGTCGCGTGGCCGTTTTCCCATTCGGAGAACCAAAGCTCCTCTGTGGAATAACCCATCATGCGGTTATCGAACACGCCGTCGTGATCCACCAGGCATTTCCACGGCGTGTTCCACACACCGGCCATCCAATAGACCATGAAACCGCCATAGCTGGCGCCCAACGCACACGCATGGTTGCTATCCAGAAATGGATACTTGGACAGCGCCGCGGCCCAGCCTTTTTGTAGATCCTCGAGCGGGCGGTCGCCCCAATGGCCGCTGATCGCGTCCGTGAACGCCTGGCCGTAGCCGGTGCTGCCGTGGAAATCGATGAATACGGAGGCGAAGCCGGCGCCGGCATAGGTTTGCGGGTTCCAGCGGTAGCTCCAGCCATCGCCGAAACTACCCTGCGGGCCGCCATGCACGATGAACGCCACCGGGTATTTGCGGCCAGCCACGGCGCCGGCGGGCTTCATGACATAGCCATGCACCGTCTCGTTGTTCCAGCCGGCGAAGGTGAATGGCTCATAGCTGCCCATCTCCACGCCGGCCAGCTTGGCGGCATTGATATTGGTTAGCCGCTGGGCTGAGTCCGGCTTCAGCGAATACAGGTCGTCGGGCTGGCTCAAGCTGTCCAGCGCGAACACCAGCGTGCCGTGGCCGGTGTCGAAATCGCTGACATGGCCGGTGGCCGTTAGCTGTTTGGCAGCGCCGGTGGCCGTATCGATGGCGAACAGGCTGTCATGGCCGGTGTCGTCCGCCGTGGCGTAGATCGTGCGACCGTCAGCGGCAAACGCGATTTTCTGCGCCGAGCGGTCCCAATGCGGGGCCACGTCATGCGTAGCACCGGTGGCCAGATCCCGCACCATGATGGCGAAACGATCGGCTTCGAAGCCGGGGCGGGTGGTGGCGCGATAGGCGAGTTTGGTGCCGTCCGGCGAGAATACCGGTGAGCCGTCCCAGGCCGGGTTCTGCGCGGTGAGGTTCGCGGGTGCCGCGCTGCCGTCCAGCTTTACCTGGTAGAGGTCGAAATTCGTGCTCCATGGCTCGGTACGTCCGGCCAGGCGGGCGGAGAACACCAGGGTTTTCGAATCCGGGCTGATGGCGAAATCCTCGCCGCCGCCGAAGGGTTTGGTGGGGGTATCGCCATCGAAATGGGCCATTAGCGGCACCGGCGGGCTGGCGGCGATGCCGTGGCCGTTCAAAGCGAGGGCGAAAAGATGGTTGCGCGTGCCGTCCGCCCATTCATCCCAATGGCGCACGAATAAATGGTCGTAGAGCTTGCCGGTGGCTTTCTGTTTTGCTTGCGCATCCTGGCGCTGCTTGGTGCAGGCGGGGGTTTCGCAATCGGGGAATACCGCCTGGGCCACCACCAGCGTCTGGCCGTTCGGCGCCACGCGGAACGCGCCCACGTCCAGCGGTAGCTTCGTTACCTGCACCGGCACTTCGAAGCTGGCATTGGCGCCGGCGTCGATGCGCCACACCTGGGCGGAGCCGGCGCGGGAGGACAGGAAGTAGATGGATTTGCCATCCGGCGCCCAGGCTGGCGCGCTGGCGCCGCCGGCGGAGGCGGCGAGCTTGACTGGCACCGGGTTGGCGCACGCTGCGCATACGGTCCAGATGCTGTGCACGCCCTTGTTGGCGGCGTAGTCCGTGCTGCGCACATCGAACACCACGCGGGTGCCGTCGGGCGAAATCTGCGGGCCGCTGACGCGATCCAACGTCGCCAGGTCCATCGGCGTAAACGGCCGGGCTTGCGCCGCGACGGCGGTGCCGGCCAGGAACGTGGCCAGAAGAAGGGTATTGCGGGCGGTCATACGGGGCTCCGGTGTCAGGAAAGGCCCTGCGCTACCGAAAAATGCCCGTTATGCACAGGGGGTAGGGAAGCGCTTCTTTTTGGAAAAAGAAGCCAAAACTTTTGTCCATGAGGGCGCGCGTTGAAACATCGTGGCGCCATAACAAACAAAAGTTTTTTGGTTCTTTTTTCCAAAAAAGAACTGCTTCCTTTCCTTACTGTGCCCGATTATCCACCAATTCCCGCACCACCCCCGGATCGGCCAGCGTGGAAGTATCCCCCAAAGCATCCGTCTCATTAGCCGCGATTTTACGCAGGATGCGCCGCATGATCTTGCCGCTGCGGGTCTTGGGCAAAGCCGGCGCCCACTGAATGCAGTCCGGCGCCGCGATCGGGCCGATTTCGTGGCGCACCCAGGCGACCAGTTCCTTACGCAGCGCCTCGGTAGGCTCGATGCCGGCCTTCAGCGTTACGTAGGCGTAAATCCCCTGCCCTTTCAGGTCGTGCGGAAAGCCCACGACGGCGGCTTCGGCCACGTTCGGGTTGGCTACTAGCGCGCTTTCCACTTCGGCGGTGCCCATGCGGTGGCCGCTGACGTTGATGACGTCGTCCACGCGGCCGGTAATCCAGTAATAGCCGTCGGTATCGCGGCGGGCGCCGTCGCCGGTGAAGTATTTGCCGGGGTAGGTTGTGAAGTAGGTTTGGATGAAGCGCGGGTGGTCGCCGAAGACGGTGCGCATCTGGCCGGGCCAGCTGGCGGTGATGCAGAGATTGCCTTCGACGGCGCCAGTGAGCTCTTTACCTTCCGCGTCTACCAGCATCGGCAGCACGCCGGGCAGCGGTAGCGTGGCGCTGCCCGGTTTTTGCGCGACCGCACCGGGGAGCGGGCTGATCATGATGCCGCCGGTTTCGGTTTGCCACCAGGTGTCCACGATCGGGCAGCGTTCATCGCCCACC
>FSZX01000089.1_pt1 | contig 10629 bp, 9 predicted proteins | sample 1638961 | NCBI WGS metagenome assembly FSZX01 (sample SAMEA3914812, study PRJEB12502) | metagenome | biome: forest; material: soil | place: Canada | collected 2011-07-07 | depth 0.1 m
CCGCGTGTTGTAGAAATACGATGGCCTCAGATGTGCGTCCGGCGCGCAGAAATTGCTGAGCGCGCAACAGATTCGGTGCAGCGTAACTCATCGGCCAGGCCGCCGGCTTGGCGTGCCACGCCCGCGCCTTTGCGATCGTGGCGGCCGCCCGGCCGTGCATTGCAAACACCGGCAGATGCCGGGCCGGATGTGCTTCCCCATTCCGTGCATCTCCGCGATCTTCCCTGACCATGGGAAAGGTTTGATACCACACAGCTTCATTAACGCGGCTTCAGCACACGTGCCGTGCCGCGGTTGCCAGCGCGCCAGCACCATCCGCCTGCGCGCGGAACCGGACATACAGCCGGGCGAACCCTCCTGAAAAGTGCCGGCCGGTGGCGCGAACTGCAACCAGGGGCAGCCGCCCCACCGCCCAACTCGCCGCCAGGGCGCGCGGGTTAACTAGTCCAGGTCACGGCCTTGGAATTCAAGGACGCAAGCAAGCCGGCGCAGGGCAGGCTGTGTGGGGCCCGCGCGACGGATGGCGCCGAGATCCGGTTGAACGTGTTCAGCGGCTACGTGCGAATGCAACGGAGCGCTGATGGATCTCAGAGGTCCACGGCACCTGCGTGCTTCACGGCCAACCGCTCGGCGTCGGTGGCCGCCGCCGGGGCGTGCACCTTCAAAGTCTCGTCTAGCTGCAGGGCCTGGAATTGCGCGACAAAGGCCAGAACGTCCGCACCATTGGCAAAATACATGGGGATACCGGGTGCGTCGCCGTTGATCGGATAGGCTTGGGCGATCCACTCATCGGATCCGCCCTGCCCCGTGGCGCCGCCGAGTTTGACCAGCAGCTCCGGTAGCATCGGGACGGCTTCCAACGCGCCATCCGGCGTTACACTCAACGACACGGGGCTGCCGTCCGGGCCATCGGTGACATCGGCGATCGATCCCCGCCTGGACCAATGCGTGAATTCGCCGCTGTCCTTTATGCCGACGCGGTCGCCCGCCCGCAGATCGGTTAATGCCATGATAGTACTCCCCCCCTCTCGCCATGAAACCCGAGTTTCTCATACCGATGTAGGTCCAGCCAGACAAAAGTTTTTGCTTCTTTCTCCAAAAAGAAGCGCTTTCTTTTTTTGTAAAAAAGAAACAAAAAACTTTTGTCTATTGGGCTTTTGCTCCTGCTTCCATCAGAAGGCTCTGGACATTCCGTAGGCCGTCATGTGGCCTAATACCTTGGCTACATCGTGACTTAATATGACGATGTCGTGGCGTTTGCCTTCGCGGTCCTGCACGTGCTCGCGGAGCAAGCCTTCGCTGCGGAAGCCAAGGCTTTCGAACACGGCGATGGCACCTTGCTGATCGATCGTCATTTGGGCGACGATTTTTTCGATGCCACTTTGCAGCATGATCGCGAAACAGGACTGGATCAGCGCACGGCCGGCGCCGCGGCCGCGCATGCTGGGGCTGGTGACCACGCGCAGCTCGCCGGTATGCGGCGACCAGGAATGTGGGTCGCGGAAAATGGCAGCGCAGCCCACCACCTTCTTGTCGTGCCAGGCCAGCAGCGTAATCATGCTGCCTTTTTCAATGGCACGCACCCAGGCGGAAATCACCTTAGGCTGCGTGATGTCACGCGGCAGAAACAGCAGATCATGCGTCGGCAGGGCCTGGGCGAAGGCCAGGACCTGGGCTTCGTCGGCAGCGGTCATGAGCCGCAATTCGATGGTGCCGCCCTCGATGGGGATCTGTTTCGGAAATTCACTTGTCATACGCTGCGCTCCGCCAGGAAACGATTTACCGCCGGCCACATGCGGCGCACGGCATTGGCGCCGGCAGCGATGCTGACATGTCCACCCTTGAGCACCATTTCTTCCTTCTCCTGTGAGCCGATCAGGCCGATCAGCGGTTTGCTGGCCCCTCGTGGCACGATGTGGTCGTGTTCCGCCACCACGTGCAGGAAGGGCATCGTGATGCGGGACAGGTCCACACGTTGGCCACGCAAGGTGAGGCTGTTAGTGACGAGACGATTTTCCCACAGGAATTCGCGCACCATCTGGCGGAAATATTCGCCCGGCAAGGGCAGCGCGTCCACACCCCAGCGGTCGAACATGCGGTACGATTTCACGAACTCGTCGTTCCACATATTGTCCCAAAGCCGAATTTGGCCGACCAGGCGGGCGGCGGGGCGCAGCATGTCGAAGGCGGAATAGATCAGCTCGGGCGGGATGTTGCCCAGCGTGTCCACCAACTGATCGACATCGAAAAAGCGCTTGTCGGACCAGGCGGAAAACAGCTCCATTTGTTGAAAATCAACCGGGGTGGTGAAGACCACCAGATTTTTTATGTTTTCGGGATGCACGCCGGCATAGATGCAGCTGAGCATGCCGCCGGCGCAGTAGCCGAGCAGCGTGACATCGGGCTCGCCGGTGTGGGCCTTCACGTCGGCCACCGCCTGCGGCACGAAATCCAACGCGTAATCATAGACGTCGAGGTTTTTTTCTTCCGGCCGCGGGGCTTCCCATTCCAGCATATAAACATCGTAGCCCTGGCCAAGCAGAAACTCGACGAAGCTTTGGCCGGGAGCCAGATCCAGGATGTAGCCGCGATTCGTGGTGGCCATTACGATCAGGATAGGTACGCGGTAGAGCTCGGCTTCGGTGGCCCGATAATGAAACAGCCGCGCCGGGCCGCGGGCGCGCAACAGATCCTTTGGCGTACAGCCCGTAGCGGGTGACGGCGAAGTGAGATAGCCCACACCTTTGACGGCGCGCTGCAAGGCGCGCTGGGTTTCTTCCCCGACGCGGCCGGTGATGGCACCGATGTCGATCAGTTTCTGTTCCACTATGACAACCGTGTTATTGGCGTGGACTTTTCAATCATTCCGCGGTGGGCGGCCGGCGGGTACGCGGTGGCTGGGTAGGGGAAGCCGCCGGCGGTGTTGCCTGCGCCGCGGCCATTTCATCGAGCCGCGCCTCGATACGGCTGAGCCGCTCGGCGATCGAAATCAGGTCCGCGCGTGAGGGCAAATTCATCGCCTGCAGCGATTTGCCAAAGGCGTCGCCCACGGTTTGCTGCATGCGCAGGCTCATGGCAGTGACCTGATGCATGGCGCGGCTGAATTCATCGGAGCCCATGGCCTGGTTGGCAACACTGTTCAAACCGCGCTCCCATTGGCCGAGCATCTCCCGCCACAGCGATAGCGGATCCAGATTGGGTTTTTCAGCCATTTCGTCCCCGCATTTTGCGCGCATTGTGCACTGCGTCTGCTGCACCGCACAACAACCTGTGAAGCAGTAAACAACAGAATTCGCGCCAGGGCTAGCAACCCGGGATGATCCGTACAATTATCTGGAAAGGATTTTAACGAAGAAACAGATTCGGGTCCGGGCCCTCGGGGGCAAGCGCTACGAGTTTTCGGGGGACAGAGAGAGTACATGGCCAAAACCACCGCCGACACCCACATCAAGCCGCCCAGCAAGCTGCTGATGCTCTCCGAATGGCGCGCCGTCGGCGAGCTGGCGTTGGGGCTGGCCAGCATTCCGGCGCTGGCCGCGGCCCCCAAGGGCGATGGGCATACCGTGCTGGTGCTGCCCGGGTTCCTGACGTCAGACCGCTCGACGGAGTTTCTGCGGCGCGTTTTGGGAGGCCTGGGACTGAACGCGGTGGGCTGGGAGATGGGCCGCAATCTGGGCGGGCTCTACGGCATGCGCCAAAAGCTGCGCGACCGGGTGGCGGCACTGAAACGCGATACCGGTGGCGGAAAGATCAGCGTTGTCGGCTGGAGCCTGGGCGGCGTTTACGCACGCGACCTGGCGCTGAGCCTGCCGGACATGATCCGCGACGTGATCACGCTGGGCAGCCCTTTTTCGGGGGATTTGCGCGCCAACAATGTAGGCCGGCTCTACGATGTGGTTTCCGGCGAAAGCGTGGATGACGCGCGGCCGGAGGATGTGGCGGCGTTGGCCGGTGATTTGCCTGTGCCTGCAACGTCGATCTATTCGCGCACGGACGGCATCGTGCATTGGCGGACAAGCCAGGTACGTGCGCACGAAACGGCCGAGAATATTGAAGTGCTAGGTGCCAGCCATCTGGGCCTGGGCGTAAATCCCGCCGTGGTATGGGCGGTGGCGGACCGGTTGGCGCAACCCGAAGGCGCATTCAAACCCTTCGCGCGCCGCGGCCCCTTCTCGCTGGCCTACGCCGCCTAACCTGCGTTGGGGTGACCCTAGAAAGATAAGGAAGCACTTCTTTTTGAAAAAAGAAGCAAAAACTTTTGTTTGTTGGGGCGCGCGTTGGATCCACGGCGCACCGTAAGGATCAAAAGTTTTTTGGTTCTTTTTTACAAAAAAGAACTCTTTCTTCCTTCCGACCGAATCACACCGGAGTTTTTCAACTCCGGTGCTTGTCGGTACGGCGCAGAAGGAAGAATGCCGGCTAGAGTGTTTTAGACGGCGGTGTTCTTCACCTTATCCGCGGCCTCACGGGCGCGGGCGGTGACGGGGGCCAAAGCCTGGCCGGCCACCTTCAGGTAGTCTTCCACCAGCACGCTGCTCTCGCTCAGCACGCGGCTCAGCGTGTTGCGCGTGAAAGCGGTCTGCAGGGCAACGGCTTCGCGCACCGACTTCGCGGTGGTGAGCGAACGCAGATGCGCCATCGTGTCTTCGAACTGCGAGCGGCTGGCGCCAGCAGCGCGTGTCGCCAGGCCCTGGAGGCCTTCGCCGTAGATCTGGCCGGCCTTCACGACGGTTTCCAGCGCGCCGCGCTGCACGTCGGCGTAGCCGCGAGCGGCTTCGGCGGCCTTATGGAGACCTTCGGTGACCTTCGCCTGCACGTCCTTAAGGCCGGTGGCGGCGACGGTTTTGGTCTCTTCGACCGAGGCGGCGACCTGCGCGGTGGCTTTTTCGGCGATCTTTTCGATCTTACGGATCGGGGTTTCGGTCTTCGAAGCGGTGAATTCTGTGTCGGCCATGGTCATTTTCCCTTATGCTGCGATGCAACATGAGGGGATTTAGAGGGTGGATGCTTACGGTTCAAGTACAAAATGCTGCGCCGCACAAAAAATCTTGTGATCGTCACGTGGGCGGCGCCCGGCTTTAGGCCAGCGCGCCGAACGCCGGGGCAAAGGGTCCGCTACGGCGAAATTTCGTGAACCCGCCCTCGGGCTGGGCCAGCCGGTCCGCCACGGCCCACACCGCGGCGGGGTTGAAGCCCAGAGCCATGTGGCTGGCGCCGATGATTTCTATGTTCTCGGCGTGGTCGTTTGGGTGGAGTACGCAGGTGTGCCAGTTCACCACGCCATCCGTGCGGCTGTAGATCGCGGTGGCCGGCAGGCCGAGATCCGCCGAGAGGCGCGCCGTGATTTCGGGGGAGGCGCGGGTGGGAATGCGCTCGCGCGACAAGGCTTCGTAGAGACGGCGCACGTTGTTGGCGCCGACGTCGCCGTTGAAGGGGCTGCCCAGGGTGATCACCTGGCGGACCTGGCCGGGCATGCAAAGTGCCAGGTCGCGGGCCAGCACGCCGCCCAAGCTCCAGCCGACCAGGCTCACTTTGCGGCCGCTATCTGCGTGCACCTGCGCCAGCTTGTCCTGCAAAGCCTGCCGCAGGCGGGAGATGCCGCCCAGGTTTCGCCCCAGTTCCCAGCCCGTGGCCGCATAGCCGAGCTTCTTCAGCACGTCGCGTAAATGCGCCGTGGAACGGTCGCTGGCCATGAAGCCGGGGAGCACCAGCACGCCATGGCCATCACCTTTTGGGGCGGCGCGCAACGCGGAAGCTGTGGCCAGGCCAAGGCCGATTTCGAGCACGGCCCGGGTTTCGGCCAGCAGAAGCAGCGGCGATGGTGGCCGCAGCCCGCCGGAGCCCGCGCTTGTTTCAACCATGCACGGCTTCGGCGGCGTAAAGCGGCTTTTTGTCGATCTTGCCTACCGGCGTGCGCGGCAGGGCGTCCACGATCGCCATGGCGGCGATCATTTCATGCTTGCCGATACGGGTTTTCAGGAAGGCCTTCATATCGTCCAGCGTTAGCGCCTCGGTGTCCGGCTTCTGGCGGATGAAGGCCTTGGGGGCCTGGCCGCGATAAGCGTCGGCGATACCGATGACGGCCGCTTCGGCGACAGAGGGATGTTCGTAGATCGCTTCCTCGATGACGCGCGGATACACGTTGAAGCCGCCGCAGAGCAGCATGTCCTTGGTGCGGTCGACGATATAGATGTAGCCGTCCTCGTCCATGTAACCGACATCGCCGGTGCGCATGAAGCCGTCGGACGAAATCATGTCGGCGGTGGCTTTATCGTTTTTCCAATAACCGCGCATGATGTTGGGGCCGCGGACGCCGATTTCGCCGCGCTCGCCGAAGGGCAGCACACGGGTAGGGTCGGTGATATCGGTGAAGCGGAACTCGATGCCCGGGGCCGGAATGCCGCAGCTGCCTGGGTGGCGCACGCCGCGGGCCGGGGTGAAGCTGCCGATGGCGGCGGTTTCAGTCATGCCCCAGCCTTCGTTCAGCGAGGCGCCGGAGACGGATTGGAACTGATCCTGCACCTGCAGCGGCAGCGGCGCACCGCCGGAGTTGCAGAAGCGCAGCGAGGAGAGGTTGAGCGCTTGCAGATTGGCCTGCAGCAGGCCGACGAACATCGTAGGCACGCCGCAGAACACCGTTACTTGCTTGGCGACGATATCGTTCAGCACCGCGGCCAGATCGAAGCGCGCATGCAAGATCATTTCGGCGCCAAGCCTGATGCCGAACAGCATGTTCACCACCAGGGCATAGACGTGAAACGGCGGCAGCACGGCCAGCACCCTCTCGCGGCCGGGCTGCATCACCGGGGGATCCACCATGGCGGTGAGCCAGATCTGGTGGGTGGCGGCGGTGAGGTTGGCGTGGGTGAGGATGGCACCCTTGGGCAGACCGGTGGTGCCGCCGGTATATTGAAGCACGGCGATAGCCGCTTTCGGGTCGCCCACGGGGTGGCGCACCAGGGTTTCCTCGGTGGCCAGTAAATCGCTGAAGCGGGTGATGGGTCCGCCATAAGTGACATCGGCCAGGTCGTGGGAAGCTTGCTGCGCCGCGGTGACGGCTTCGGGATTTGCCGCGAAATCGGCGACGCTGCCGACGATCAGGCCCTTCAGGCGGGTATGGCTCAGCAAGCGCTGCATCTGTGGAAACAGGGCGCGCAGGTCCAAAGTGACCAGCAGGGCCGTTTCGCTGTCCTCCACCTTATGTTCCAGCACGGCTTCGGCATCGAGCGGCGAGTAGTTCACCACGGTGCCGCCGGCCTTCAGGATGGCGAAGAAGGTGATGAAGTAGTGCGGGGTATTGGGCAGATAGATGCCGACATGCACGCCGGGGCCAACGCCCGCGTGCTGCAGGCCGGCGGCCATGCGATCGCTCAGCCGGTCCAACTCGGCGTAGGTGATCTTGCGGCCCATGAAATCCAGCGCCGCACCTTGCGGCCACGTGCGGGCGGCTTGTTCCAAGATCGATTGGACAGGGCCGGTTTCTATCGGCGCGTCCCAGCGGACGCCTTTGGGGTAGGAGTTGGTCCATGGCTGAGTGGACATTCGGCACGTTTCCCTGGGTTTTTTGAGAGCTTAGACGAAGGCTGTGGAGAGAAGAAGGCTGCGCGGCCGCGTACGCTGGCGACAGTATCCGACGCCTTACCGGGCGCCTCCCAGCTGTTTCTTCCCTTGGCCGCTTAAACTTGCCATCCTGGGGTTAGAAAATAACACGCAGGGGAAACCACCATGAGCCGGCTGAAAGGGATGGACGCCAGTTTCCTATATTTCGAGACCGCGGAAACGCCGATGCATGTGGCTGGCTGCACGCTGTTCGACCTGCCGGAGTCCTATCGCGGCCGTTTCCATCAGGTGTATCGGGACTTCCTGGCGACGCGGCTGGATGCCGCCGAAATCTTCCGCCGCAAGCTCGCCAACACGACGCTGGCGCTGGACCATCCGAGCTGGGTTGAGGACCGCGCGTTCGATCTGGATTACCACGTGCGGGGCCTAGTGCTGCCACAACCTGGCAATTTCGCGCAGCTTGAGGCCGCAATCGCCCGGCTGCATGGCGAACGGTTGGATCGCACAAGGCCGCTGTGGCAGTTCACTATTATTGAAGGGCTGGAGGACGGGCGGGCCGCGCTGTACTCCAAAGTGCATCACGCCGCACTGGATGGCGGCGCCGGCATGGTGCTGACGCAGGCGATGTATGATGTGACGCCGCAACCGCGGTCGCCGCTGGCGCCGGCCCGGCCACCCATGCCGAGCGTGGAACAAACCGCGCTGGAAGGGTTGGGCGGTTTGTATGTGGATTTCCTGCGGCGGCAGGTGGATGCGCTGGCACGGTTCCCCGATTTGCTGCGCGCCGTGAACAATGTGTTGCTGCCGCGGATACCGGAAGGCGCCAAACTGGGCGATCTGATCCCGAAGGGCGAGTTGCCGAAGCTGCCGCCACTGATCGCCCCGCGTACCGTATTGAACGTGCAGATCACCGCCGAGCGGAGCTACGCCGCGCGCAGCATGAAGCTGGCGCCGGCGCGGCGGCTGGCCAAGGCATCGGGCGCCAAGCTGAACGACGTGGTGCTGGCGGTGTGCGCCGGCGCGTTGCGGCGGTATTTGCAGGATCGCAAATCGCTGCCGCGGCGGCCGCTGGTGGCCTTCGTGCCGGTTTCGTTGCGCGAGCTCGGCAACAAGGAAATGTCCAATCAGGTGAGCGGCATGCTGTGCTCGCTGGCCACGAACATTGCCGATCCGGCGGCGCGGCTGGCGGAGATTGTGGCTTCCAGCAAGGCATCGAAGAAACTGAGTGCCGATTTGAAGGATGCGCAACCGGGCGATTACTCGTTCGCGGGGGCACCGCTGATCCTGAGCGGGCTTGCGGCGCTGTATGGCAAGTCCGGCATCGCGAATTGGACCAATCCGATGGCCAATGTGGCGATATCGAATGTGCCGGGGCCGCCGGTGCCGCTGTTTTGTGCCGAGGCGAAAGTGAGCGCGTTGTATCCCGTATCCATTCCGGCACATGGCATGGCGCTGAACATTACGGTACAGAGTTACGTGGATAATCTGGATTTCGGGTTGACCGCGGATCGGCGCGCAGTGCCGGATGTGGATGTGCTGGCGGATTATTTGCAGGTGGCGTTTGATGAACTAGTGGCAGCGGTGGCGCCGCCGGCACCGGTTGAGGAGACAAGCGTGGTGGAGATGCGGGGCAAGAAGCGTATCCAAGCGTAAGAGCCTCCGGCGGCTGGGGCCTGAGGCCCCAGACCCCCACTAGGGGTTGGTACAATAAATGGGGGTCTGGGGCCTCAGGCCCCAGCCGCCGGAGGCTCTGGCCTTTTTTTGAGAGCGTTGCGCACAATGAACCAAATCCCAATGCCGCCCCGCCTTCCCGTGCTGGGCCATCTCCACCAGATGCCCCGCGGCAAATTCATGCAGCATTTGATCGCGGTCTCGAAGGGCCATGACGGCATCTTCTCCATGGATTTCGGTGGCCGCATCGGCATCTTTGTTCATTCCGCGGAACTGGCCACCGAGCTTTGTGACGAAAAACGGTTCCGCAAAGTTGTAGGCATGGCATTACGCAAGGTGCGTGATTTCGCCGGCGACGGCCTGTTCACGGCACATGGCGAAGAGCCCAACTGGAGCAAGGCGCATCGCGTTCTGATCCCCGCCTTCTCGGCCCGCGCCATGCGCGGCTATTTTCCGATGATGCTGGAAGTGGCTGACCAGCTGGTGGCGAAATGGCGCCTGCACGAAGGCCAGGATTTGTGGGTGGCCGACGACATGACGCGGCTGACCCTGGACACCATTTCACTGGCGGGATTCGGCTACCGGTTCAATTCCTTCGGCAGCGAGCGCATGCATCCGTTCCTGGAAAGCATGGGCCGGGGCCTGAGCGAGGCGATGGCCGGGCTGACCCGCCTGCCCTTCCTGAAAAACATTCCCAATCGCGCCCGCGAGGCCCGCTACCAGGAAGACATCGCTTCGATGTTCAAGCTGGTGGATGACGTCATCGAAGAACGCAAGCGGCATCCCAATGACGGCAATGATTTATTGAATTTGATGCTGACCGCTGTAGACCCGGAAACGAAAACGCGGCTGGAGGATGTTAATATCCGCTACCAGGTGATCACCTTCCTGATCGCCGGCCACGAGACGACCAGCGGGCTGCTGAGCTTCGCGTTGTACCTGCTGCTGCGCAACCCCGCTGTGCTGGCACAGGCCTACGCCGAAGTGGATCGCGTGATCGGCACCACGCCGCCCGCTTACGGCATGATGGCGCAGCTGGATGCAATCGATCGCGTGCTGAAGGAAACGTTGCGCCTATGGCCGACGGCGCCGGCCATTACGGTGGGTGCCTACGAGGATACCCAGGTGGGCGGCCAGTATCCCATCGCGAAGGATTATCCCGTGCAGTTGCTGATCGCGGCGCTGCATCGCGACCCGAAAGTGTGGGAAGATCCGGAGCGTTTCGATATCGACCGGTTCCTGCCGGAACGCGAAGCGAAAATGCACCCGCACGCCTACAAGCCCTTCGGCAACGGCGTGCGCGCGTGTATCGGCCGTCAATTCGCGCTGGTGGAAGCCAAGCTGGCGCTGGCCAAGATTTTACAGAACTTCGCCTTGTACGACAGCGAGGATTATCAA
>FSZX01000100.1_pt1 | contig 10623 bp, 10 predicted proteins | sample 1638961 | NCBI WGS metagenome assembly FSZX01 (sample SAMEA3914812, study PRJEB12502) | metagenome | biome: forest; material: soil | place: Canada | collected 2011-07-07 | depth 0.1 m
CTGGCCGCACCGGCGTTTTGTCCACACCACAACCGGTGAATTTGCTGCAATGGAAACAAGCTTGCGCGCGGCCGGCCCCGGCACGACAGGGAGTGCCGCGCGGCGCCTCGCGCTGGTTCTGAACGAGAAGGCGGGTGCGGTGCTCGCCGGCACCGCAACACCCGATATGGTGCGCGCGCGGTTCGCGGAGGGTGGTGCCGCGATCACCGAGCCGCCTCCCGGCACGCTCCGCGACCGGCTGCGCGCCGCGGCAAAAGCTGCCGATATCGTAGTGGTCGCCGGCGGCGACGGCACGGTTGCCTGCGCCGCCACGGTGCTCGCGGACACCGATATCGCCTTGGGCATCCTGCCTTGCGGCACCATGAACCTTCTGGCGCGGGACTTGGGCTTGCCAGCCGATGACGTGAATGCCGCCGCCGCCGCGATTCTGCACGGCCAAACACGCATGATCGACGTTGGAATGGCCAGCGGGGGCATGGCCGGCGGCTATCCATTCCTGTGCGCCTGCATGCTGGGCAGCCCGGTGCGCCTCGGCCGCCATCGCGAACAGGCACGCCGGCACGGCCGGGTGCGCCAATGGCTGCAATTCGCCCGCGCCGCCGTTCTGGTGCTGCGCCGGCCGCACAGCCTGCGCCTGACGATGGTGGTGGATGGGCACAGCCATCAGCTACGCACAAGATCGCTCACCATCACGCTCGGCGCGCTGACGGATCAAACCGGCCGGATGTTCGGCCGCGCCCGGCTGGATGAGGGGGTGCTCTGCGCTTATGCCGTGCTGCGGCATGGCATATTCGATTTGCTGCGGGTGTTCTGGCGCCTGGCGCATGGTCGCAATCGCGATCCTGCATTGTCGGTTTTCACCGGCCAGGACATCACAATCGATGCGGCGAGCGGCAGGCTGCACGTGATGATCGACGGTGAGGTGGAACTGCTGGCAACGCCGGTGCGCTTCACCGTGCGTCCGCGCGCCCTGAAGGTGCTGGTACCCGAAGGGCTTTAAATGACCCGCATCGCCCATCTGACCGACCTGCATTTCGGGGCCGATAATCCTGCTGTGGTCAGGGCCCTGATCGACACGCTGAATGCCGACCCGCCCGATCTCGTCGCCATCAGCGGCGACCTGACGCAAGGCGCCCGCCGCAGTGAATTCCAGGCCGCCCGCGCCTTCATCGATGCGCTGCACGCGCCCACGCTGGTGGTGCCCGGCAATCACGACATTACCCCCTACAAACTGGCCGAACGCTTCCTGGTGCCCTATCGGCGTTGGCACCAGGAAATCGCGGCCGAAACCGAACCCGCATGGCAGGATCAAACAGTGGCCGTGATCGGGCTGAACACCGCGCGCCGCGCCGGCTGGCACCCTGATTGGTCGCGCGGACGCATCACCAAGCCCCGCCTGGCCCGGCTGCTGTCGCGCCTGGATGCCGTGCCCGCCGGCCTGGTGCGCATCGTGGTGGCGCATCACCCGCTACTGCCGCCGGAAACGCTGCCGCTGACCACCGTGGTGGGTGGTGCCGCTCGCGCCCTGGAAGCATTCGCCGAGCACGGCGTGCGGCTGGTGCTGGCCGGCCACTTGCACCGCAGCTATAGCCGCATGGCGCCGGATCTTGGCGCGGGGGGCGTGCTGCGCCCAGCTGAGGGTAGCCAGCCGATGATTTTGCAAGGCGGCTCGGCGACATCTACGCGATTGCGCGGCGAGCCTAACGCGTTTGGGCGCGTGGATATCGACAGTGCGGGGGCGATACAGGTGCAGCGGTTTATATGGACGGGGGTCGCTTGGCAGGCAGGATAGGGAAGGAAGCACTTCTTTTTGAAAAAAGAAGCAAAAACTTTTGTCCATTGGCGTACGCGTTGCGGCAACGCGTACGCCTTATAATCAAAAGTTTTTTGGTTCTTTTTTTCAAAAAAGAACTCTTCTCTTACCTTCTGCGTGCCTCCCCATGACCGACGAAATCCACGTCTTCGACCCACGCGCCGTCCGCCTGCATCGTCAGCGTGCCGCGCTGCACCTGCACGCCGTGGCGCCCGTGCTGGATGATATCGCGGCGCGCCTGCTGGACCGGCTGGACGATACCACCCATCGCTTTACCCAGGCGCTCGATCTAGGCGGCCGTGCCAGCGTGGCCCCGGCACTGCGCGCCCGCGGCATGCACGTGGTGAGCCTGGACCCCGCCCCAGCGCTGGCCGCCCTGGCCGGTGGCACGCCCGTGGCCGGCGATGCGGAATCATTACCCTTCGCGCCCGGCAGCTTCGATCTGATCGTTGCCAGTTGCGGCCTGCATTGGATTAACGACCTGCCCGGCGCGCTGATCCAGCTACGCCGCGCCTTGCGGCCGGACGGATTGTTCCTGGCCAGCATGCCCGTGCTCGGCACGCTGGACACACTGCGTACGGCCCTCACCCAAGCCGAGGCCGAGCTCACCGGCGGCGCATCCCCCCGCGTAAGCCCATTCCCCGATTTGCGCGACTGCGCGGCCCTGCTGCAGCGCGCCGGCTTCGCGCTCCCCGTAGCCGACGCCGAGGAAATCGAACTGCTTTACGCCAATCCCTTGGCGCTATTGCATGATTTACGTGCCGCCGGCGAAACCAACGCGGTGCGCCTGCGCGATCGCCGCGTGGCACCACGTGCGCTTTTCGCCCAGGCTCTCGCGGGATTACCCGTTGGGCCCGAAGGTCGCGTGCGCGCACGTTTGCGGTTGGCGTTTCTTACTGGCTGGGCGCCTTCGGATACGCAACCAAAGCCCTTGCGGCCTGGGTCCGCTCAGATCAGCCTGGCGACCGCCTTAGGCGATACGCGGGATATTTCCAGCCAGCGTGATCCCTGACCCACAGGAAGCAAAGGCAAGCAGTTCTTTTTTGAAAAAAAGAACCAAAAACTTTTGCTATTTATGGCGCGCCGTGGATCGATCGCACACCTTAATTTCAAAAGTTTTTTGTTTCTTTTTTTCAAAAAAGAAAGCGCTTCCTTTCTTATCCCCCAGTCTGGCTCATATGGCGGCGCACCGCGGGCGTAGTATGGCGGCGGTCTATAACGAAATCATGGCCGAGGGGTTTGCGGGCAATCGCGGCGCGGATGGCCTGTTCCAGAACCGCATCATCATCGCTGGCACGGAGCACACCGCGCAAATCGGCGGCGTCGTCCTGGCCAAGGCACATGAATAACGTGCCGGTGGCGGTGAGGCGCACACGGTTGCAGGATTCGCAGAAATTATGCGTCATCGGCGTAATGAACCCGATGCGGGCGCCGGTTTCGCGCACATCGAAATAGCGGGCGGGGCCGCCGGTGGCGTAGCTGGTTTCGTCCAATGTGAAGCGGCGGCGTAGTTGGGCGCGCACCAGGGAGAGCGGCACGTATTGGTCGTTACGATCGGCGCCGACGTCGCCGAGGGGCATGGTTTCGATCAGGCATAGATCGAAGCCTTGTTCGCCGCACCAGGCGAGCAGGGAGGGGATTTCGTCCTCGTTTTCGCCGCGGAGCACCACGGTATTGATTTTGACCGCGAGGCCGGCGGCGCGGGCGGCGCGCAGGCCGGCCATGACGGCGGAGAGGTGGCCCCAGCGGGTGATGCGGGTGAAGCGGGCGGGATCCAGCGTGTCCAGGCTGACATTGACGCGGCGCACACCGGCGGCGGCCAGATCCTCGGCGTGGCGGGCGAGCTGGGTGCCGTTGGTGGTTAGCGTCAGTTCCTGCAGCCCTGCGCCGAGCTTGGCGCCGAGGCTCCGGAACAGGCTCATCACGTTGCGCCGCACCAGGGGTTCGCCGCCGGTGATGCGCAGCTTGGTGACACCAAGGTTGATGAAGGTGCGGGCCAGCCGGTCGATTTCCTCCAGCGAGAGGATGTCCGCCTTGGGCAGGAAGGTCATGTCCTCGGCCATGCAGTAGACGCACCGCAGGTCACAACGATCTGTGACGGAGATGCGCAGATACGTGATGGGGCGGCCGAATGGGTCGATCACGGGTGCCATGCTGTTCAGATCGCGGTGCGCGGTGCGCAGGTCAAGGGGTTTCCAAAGGGGGGGGGCCTAGGCGGGTTGCAGCGGATCGGGCTCCTGGGTTTGGAGATCATGGGTCCGCCGGCTCCAGCGTGATAATAGCGGCATTTATCAGCACCTTGCCGGCGTTTTCAAAATTTACCGTGACGCGCGCACCGTCGATGGATTGCACCTGGCCCAGGCCCCAGTCGGGCTGGCTGGGGTGACGCACATAGGTACCGGGCAGAGGCGTGCCGGGGGCGGCGGGCATCGGGCGGTGGCCTCCGGTTATAGATGTAGGCGGTAACGATTAGGGCCTAGGGTCGCAGCCTGAACGGTAACACGGACGGGGTGCTTATGGATGCGCAAGACGCGCGGGAGGCGCTTTCGGTGTTGCCCGAGCCCTTCCCGGCTACTGAGTCTTTCCTGGTACCTGAGGCTTTGGTGGTCCCCGAGGGCTTCCTGCTGGCGGAAAACGTGGCGCGGCGGATTTGTCATGATTTCGCCAGCCTGCTGGGCACCCTGAATGGGCTGACGGAGCTTTCCGCGGAAGACCCGGAAGCGGCCCTTCTGGCGCGGGAGACCGCACGGCGGCTCGTCGCGCGTCTTCAACTGGTGCGTGGCGCGTGGGGCGGCGGTGGCGATGATCTGGATGGCGCCGCGATCATGGCGCTGGCGGAAGGCCTGCCGGGGGCGGAGCGCCTGGTGGTTGATTGCTCGGCGCTGGATGGGGTGCTGGAGGGCGTGGCGGCGCGGCTATGCCTGTGCCTGTTGCTGGCCGGTGCCGGCGCCATGCCGCGTGGTGGCATCATCCGCGTGGGTGGTGGCGGCCAGGATGTGTGGGTGGAACTGGATGGGCCACGGGCCGCCTGGCCGGTATCGCTGGCCGCGCCCACGGACGCCAGCGCCGATCCGCGCGATCTGCCTGCGGTACTGTGCCAGGTGCTCGCCGCGGCAAGCGGGTGGCGGATTGTGGTTGAGGCGGCGCGTGCGCGGGCGTGGCGCGACTGATCGCTCCCCCAACGTTTACGAAATCTTCGGCCCGGTAAGCCAAGGTGGCTCCGCCCTGCCGGAGCGCATAATGGACGACCTGCTCGCTGAATTCCTGACGGAAACGAACGAAAGTCTGGCGGAGGCCGATCTCGCACTGGTGAAGCTGGAGCGGGCACCCGGCGACGAAGCGATGCTGGGGCTGATTTTCCGGTTGGTGCACACCATTAAGGGCACGTGCGGTTTTCTGGGTCTGCCGCGGCTGGAACACGTGGCGCATGCGGCGGAAAATGTGCTGGGCCGGGTGCGCGATCGCGAATTGGCCGCCACACCCACCGTTATTAGCGCCGTGCTGGGCGCGCTGGATCGCATCAAGCTTATTCTGGCGGGGCTGGCCGCCACCGGCGCCGAGCCGGTGGGCGATGACGGGCCGATTATTGTCTCCTTGGAACGTGCCGCGGCTGGCGAAATGGCACCCGCGATGCCGGCGCCCGAGGCCGCCGGTGAGGCCCCGATGGACGTGCCTATGCCCGAGCTGGTGATGCCGGATGCACCCCCTCCCGATCCGGTGCCGGATGCCGTCGTCAATGTGCAATCCATCCGCGTCAGTGTGGATGTGCTCGAAGAATTAATGACTTTGGTGGGCGAATTGGTGCTCACGCGCAATCAGCTCCTGCAAATCAGCCGCACCGAAGGCACCAACACGTTCAGCGCGCCGCTGCAACGGCTTTCCAACATCACCAGTGATTTGCAGGAAGGGGTGATGAAAACCCGCATGCAGCCGATCGGCAATGCGTGGAACAAGTTGCCACGGCTGGTGCGCGACCTGGCGCACGAAACCGGCAAGAAAATCGCCCTGGACATGCATGGCCAGGATACCGAGTTGGATCGCCAGGTGCTGGAGCTGATGCGCGATCCGCTAACGCACATGGTGCGCAACAGCGCCGATCACGGGCTGGAAGGGCCCGAGGAGCGGCGTGCAGCCGGTAAGCCGGAGCTGGGTCGGATCAGGCTGAACGCCTTCCACGAAGGTGGCCACATATTGATTGAAGTGGCCGATGATGGGCGCGGCCTGGCGGTGGATAAAATTCGCGCCAAGGTGCTGAGCAAGGCGCTCGCCACCGAAGCCGAAATGGCCGCGATGAGCGAGGCGCAGGTCAAGGCGTTTATTTTCCGCGCCGGGTTTTCAACGGCCGCGGCCGTCACCTCGATTTCCGGCCGTGGCGTCGGCATGGATGTAGTGCGCAGCAATATCGAGCGGATCGGCGGCACCGTGGAACTGGCCAGCACGCAAGGAGCCGGTACCTGCTTCACGATTAAAATCCCGCTGACCTTGGCGATCATATCGGCACTCATTGTAAGGTCCTGCGGCGAACGTTTCGCGATACCGCAAATCAGCGTCATGGAATTGGTGCGTGTCGGCAGCGCGGATAAGGCGGCGGCCGAGCAGGGCGCCTCGTCCATGGCGATCGAGCAGATCGGGCCGACGCCGGTGTTGCGGTTGCGCGATCAATTGTTGCCGCTGGTGTCGCTCGGCGAATTGCTGCGGCTGGATGAAGGGGCGGCGCTGCGCGAGAACGCCACCATTGTGGTGACCGCGGTGGGATCCGGCATGCTCGGCATCGTGGTAGACGATGTCTACGATACCGAGGAAATCGTGGTGAAGCCGGTGGCGCCGGTGTTGCGCCATGTGACGATTTTCAGCGGCAACACAATCCTGGGCGATGGATCGGTGATCATGATCCTGGATCCGAACGGGGTGGCGCGCAGTGCCGGCATTTCCACCACCCGTTCCACGCGGCAGGATACCGAACGTGTCGCCACTGGTGCGTCATCCTCCGATGGCATGTCACTGCTGCTGTTCCGCGCCAATGGTGAGACCGCGCCGCGTGCCGTGCCGCTGGGGCTGGTGGCGCGGCTGGAGGATATCGATCGCAGCAAGATCGAGCGCAGCGCGGGCGGGGCCGTGACGCAATATCGCGGCAAGCTGATGCCGTTGATCGCCATGGGCGAACAGGCCGCGACCGATTCGAGCAGCCAGCCCGTGCTGGTGTTTACGGATGGCGAGCGCAGCATGGGGCTGATGGTCGATGCGATCGTGGATGTGGTGCACGACAAATTGCGCATGGAACTCGGAGCCTCGCAGCCCGGCCTGCTGGGCACGGCCGTGATCGCCGGCCAGGCCTGCGATGTGCTGGATACGGGCTACTGGCTGACCCTTGCGTGGCGGGACTGGTTCGGCGGCACGACGGCAGGCACCACGAAGCGCCGCGTGCTGGTGGTGGAGGATAGCGATTTCTTCCGCCAGATGCTGGTGCCCACGCTGTCGGCCGCAGGCTTCGAAGTCACGGCCGCCGCCAGCGCCGCCGAAGCATTGCGCTTGCGTGACGGCGGGCTGGAGCTGGATGCAATCGTTTCAGATATCGATATGCCGGACATGGACGGGCTGGCGTTCGCGCGCCTGGTGCGGGAAGGCGGCCCTTGGGCGGCGTTGCCGATGATCGCGCTCACGGGCCGCGGCGCGCCGGCCGACGAACAGCGTGGCCGCGACGCCGGCTTTACGGATTACTGCCAGAAATTCGAGCGTGAAGGGCTGTTGGCAAGTCTGCGGCAATGCCTAAGCCAGGAAATGGCAATTTAGAAGGAATTCCGTTGATGGCCGATCCCAAGCATGGCGCATCGCAGGGCGGATTGATTACAGCCGAAACGATGGCGTTTCTGACGCTAAGTCTGGCGGGTCAGCATTGCGGTGTGCCGGTATTGGCGGTGCGTGATGTGCTGGCGGATCAAACGATCGCGCGCATTCCGCTGGCACCGCGGGAAGTTGCAGGGAACCTGAATTTGCGTGGCCGTATCGTCACCGCGATTGATTTGCGGGAGCGGCTGCGCCTTCCGCCGCGGCCGCCGGGACAGAAGGCGATGTCCGTGGTGACGGAACACGGCACCGAACTTTACGCGTTGCTGGTGGATCAAGTGAGCGAAGTGGTGACGCTGCCATCGGGCGACATGGAACCGAATCCGCCGACCTTGCCTGCGTTGTGGGCCGATCATAGCCGCGGCATTTACCGCCTGGAGGGTAAGTTGCTGGTGATTTTGAATGTGGCCCGATTGCTGGAAATTGACGTGGCGCTCGCCGCATGACGGTGCGCACTTGTCTTGTGGTGGATGACAGCCGGGTGGTGCGCCGCGTGGCGCGCCGCATGCTTGAGGGTCGCGGCTTTGCGGTGGAAGAAGCCGAGGACGGCAATAAGGCGCTGATGGCCTGCCGCGCGCACATGCCCGATGCCGTGCTGCTGGATTGGAATATGCCCGTCATGAACGGGCTGGAATTCCTGCGGGCGCTGCGGCACGAATTCGGCCCGGATAATCCGCCGGTGCTGTTTTGCACCACGGAAACAGACATGGATTTCGTGGAAAAGGCCATCGCCGCCGGCGCCCAGGAGTTCATTATGAAACCCTTCGATGAAGAGATCTTGTTTGGTAAGTTCGGCCAGGTCGGCTTGTTGTGACGGAACCACGCCGGCGTTCACTGGGCTTTCTCCGCGCGGTGGTGGCGTGGCGTGAAAGTGGCGGCATGCTCCGCGCCGCTGGTGTGCGATGATGCCGCTGGCCGTGGCGGGTAGTGTAGCGGCGCCCGCTGTACGCGTCATGGTGTGCGACGACAGCGTGGTGATCCGCAGCGCTGTGGCGCGCATTTTGGAATCAGATCCCAACATTCGTGTGGTGGCCAGAGCTGAAAATGGCAAGGCCGCCCTGGATGCATTGAAACTGCACGATATAGATGTCGTAGTGTTGGACATTGAAATGCCGGTCATGGATGGGCTGACCGCGCTTCCGCTGATGCTGGCCGCCGATCCCACGCTGCGTGTAATCATGGCCAGCACACTGACCGTGCGTGGCGCCGACGTTGCCATGCGTGCGTTGCGGCTGGGGGCCGCCGATTACGTGCCGAAGCCGTCGGCGTTGCAAATCACCGGCGATGCGCGATTTGGCCCGGAGTTGATCGAAAAAGTGCGCGGCCTTGCCAAGTTGCGCCGCGGCGCGCGCGCCCTTGGTGTGCCGGCGCCAGCGCCGGCCGATGCGGCAGCGGCGGCACCTTTGCGCACGGCCAAAGCCCCGCGCCAGACACCCGGCCTGCTGGCAATCGGCAGTTCGACGGGCGGCCCGAACGCACTGTTTACGCTGGTACAAAGCCTGCCGCCGCGTCTGCCGGTGCCGGTGGTAATGACGCAGCATATGCCGGCGACATTCACGCCGATCCTGGCCAACCATATCACGCGACTGGGCGGCATGCCCTGTGCCGAAGCCCAGGATGGCGCGCGGCTGAAGCCCGGCGAAATCCTGCTGGCGCCAGGCGACAGGCATTTGCTGGTACAGCGCGAAAATGGCGTGCTGGTGGCGCGGCTTTCCGATGCGCCGCAAGAACATTTTTGCCGCCCCTCGGTAAACCCCATGCTGCGGTCAGCGTGCGAGGCATTGGATGGGCGGGTGTTGGTGGTGATGCTCACCGGCATGGGCAATGACGGATTGGAGGGCACGCGGCAGGTAGTGCAGCAAGGCGGCGCCGCATTGGCGCAGGACGAGGCCACCAGCGTTGTTTGGGGCATGCCGGGGGCGATTGCGCGGGAAGGGTTGGCGTATGCAATTCTGCCCTTGCCCAAGATCGGCCCGAAAATCATGGCCATGCTGGGGGTGCGCGCATGAGTGCCGGTTTCGCACCGATTGCGGCCATGTTGAAATCACGGTCCGGGCTGGTTTTGGGCCCCGACAAGGTTTATTTGCTTGAAACGCGTTTGGCGGGGCTAATGGCGCGCGAGGGCGTGCGTGATCTGGCGGCACTGGCGACGAAATTGCGGCCATCCAGCGTGTTGGAACGCGATGTGGTGGAAGCAATGACCACCAACGAGTCGCTGTTTTTTCGCGACATGAAACCGTTCGAGGCATTGCGCCAACGCATTCTGCCCAGGCTGCACGCGGCCCGTCCACCCGGCACGCCGCTGCGCATTTGGTCCGCCGCCGCATCAACCGGCCAGGAAGCCTATTCCATCGCCATCATTGTGCACGAATTGGCCGCCGCCATGCCCGGCCGTCGCGTGGAAATATTGGGCACCGACATTGCCCGTGAAATGCTGCAGCGCGCGCGCGACGGCGTATACACTCAGTTCGAAATACAGCGTGGGCTACCGATGCAAATGCTGGTCAAGTATTTCGATAAGGAGCAGGCGCAATGGCGCATCAAGCAGGCGCTGCGGAACGCCGTAACCTTCAAGGAAATAAACCTGCTGGGCGAAATTCGCAGTTTGGGACAGTTCGATGTGGTATTTTGCCGCAACGTTCTAATTTACTTCGATGCAGCCACAAAAACCGGCGTGCTCAACGCGATCGCCAAGCAAATGACCCCGGACGGCGTATTGTTCCTAGGCGGCGCTGAGACAGTACTAGGCCTAACCGACTCCCTCCGTGCCGTCCCAGGCGAAAGCGGCGCCTACACCCCCTCCGGCATACTGGCGCGAGTAGCGTGAATAAGACTGGTGGGGCGGCTCGCGCAAGATAAAGGCAAGTAGTTCTTTTTTGAAAAAAAGAACCGGCCGGTTCAACCGGTCACTGCAATGCGGTGTCTTCGCAATACGTAGTGGGTAGCTTCTCGATGGGTCTGATCCA